>VMHT01065730.1_pt1 | contig 13450 bp, 15 predicted proteins | sample 4693611 | NCBI WGS metagenome assembly VMHT01 (sample SAMN12280063, study PRJNA550983) | marine metagenome | isolation source: seawater sampled from same location over 5 years 0.02-0.2 micron viral filtrate | place: USA: collected off the coast of southern California halfway between the port... ... | reverse complement strand
TGAAATTATCAACCTTTTCTGAACTCTTTGCAAAGAGTAAATCCTTGATTTTATCGCTGATTGATGATGGAGATTCATCATCAATAATCATATCTAGAAGGTCGTCCATAGTTTAAATGTATTAAGTATATTGACTATTTATATTTCCCCACCCTTGGGCATTTCTGAGGCCTTAGTAACCTCTCCCTGTGATTCCAAATCTGGTTCCATCATTGGAGCACCAAGATCTCCTCCGCCCATTGCATTTGGATCTTGGAATGGCATTCCAGTTGTAGGATCAATTGTTGCAGGATCGGGGATAACACCATCCTTAATCTCCTTTTCAATTAACTTATCTTGTTCGATAATCTCCTCATCAGTCTGACGCAAGATCTTACGTCTTACATAGTCTTGAGAATAATACTTACCAACATATGGTTGTGCTGTTTCGACAAGACCAAGTCTTTCCTGCATTAACTCAGATTCTTTTAGTTCTGAGAAGTGATTGTCATACAAGAAGTCATATTGAATATGTTCACTCATCAGTTCCCAATCTTCTGGAGTGACAATATTCTTTAGAATCAACTGAGTTCTCAGCATATCATTAAACATATTTGAGAATCTCTTCCTCAAACGTGCAACAAACTTTGTGAACTTCAGTTCATCTCTCAGGATCTCAGAAGATCTCCCCAAGTTAAATCCGCCTTCTCCATCCATTCTTGAGGGGGGGACATTAAGCGCACGGTAGAGTTTCTTCTTAAAATATTCAATATCCGTGATTTCTCCCAGGTTTTGTCCGCCAGGCAGTGTGGTGATTTCGGTACCTCTTCCGCCCTCACGCCTAGGAAGCCAGAAGTCTTCAAGCATTGACATGAATTTTTTGTCATCTCTAATTTCTCCTGTAGATGCATCATATACCAATTTGTTACGATATCTCATCATAACGTCTCGCAGATACTGTTCTGCTTTTACTTTAGGAAGATTGCCAACATCAATATAAAAAATACGACGCTCTGGTGCTCTTGACAGTCTGTAAATCACGAGACTATCCTCAATCATTCGAAGTTGATTGAGAGCTTTGATTGACTTATGAAGATATGAAAGTGTTGTTCCTTTGTTTCTATCTACCAGACCAGAGGTGCAATATGTAATAGAATCCTTTGCAATCTTAATTCCACGAGTTGCATTAGTCTGCATTGGGTTTCCAGTACCCGTGGATTTTGGATTATAGATAAAATATTCTTCCAATTCTGGGAAATCATAATCCATGGGATTCTCATCCCTCATATTCTTTGACATTACTCTGTCATATTCTGACTTTTCTTTCTTTTTCTGTTGTCGAACATACCTCATTTTCATTGCGTCAATATAACGCAACTCTTGAATACCCTCCTGTGGGTTTTTTAAATCGATAATTTTGTGGTAGTATAATCGACCATCAACATACCAATTGCGGTAAATCTCATGCGATTTTTTATCAAAATCTAGTAAGTCTAAAATATATTTAAACTCATCTCTGATTTTTTTCTTAATTCCATCACTAGCATTCAAGTTTGACAACTCAATTTCAATGGGACTATCATTACTATCAGATACAACTGCTTCATTGACAATATCTTCAATTGCTGTATCACATTCTGGATGAAGAGACATCTCTCGATATCTCTTAATCAAATCAAATTCGGTTTTAAATACCCCTTCAATATCAACATATGAACCAAAAAATCCACTGCTCATATAGTGGTCAACCCCGTCCTCATTATTAGGAGGAACGGGGGAAACCGCAGAGGGACTTAGTTTGTCATCGCTATCATCAATTGAAAAACCAAAGAGTTTCGCCATTATTAATATTATTTTCTACTATTTATCACTTAACTGGAGTCTTGTTTTGATCCTTGTTAGATCCAATTTCGATGTTTTGAACAGCAAACTCAACAGTAAACTCTTCAATAGTATCTCCAGTGTCATATGAAAGTGCAATGTCACTAACTGAAACAGGCCAAATGTCGATGAATTTATAAGTTCTTAATGGACTTACCTCATCATTGTTAGATCCTTTTGCATCATTTTTCTTACTTTCTGCCTTAGAACCATAACCTCTACCGAGTTGATAGACTTTTGCATCTACCATATACTCTGTTGGATTTGTTGCTCCACTGTTATTGTCCAGTTTTGCAATGTGATTGTGCCAAGTTTCGAAAGCGGTTCTGATGTCGAAGTTTTCGTCATTGATAACTGTGATTGACCAGTTATCAATAGTTCTGTCTCCAGCGACTTTGAAGATTCTTCCTCTAAAAGGAACATCAATTGAACCTACATTTGATGCAGGAATATTTGATGCCTTGCATAAGAACTTGAATTCCTTTCTCAGTTCATTGCCCCAAACGCTTGCAATACTATCGGGAAAACTATCAATAGAAACTTCAAATAGATTGGGTCTTGCTCCTCCACCTGCGAGTGCAGATTTAAATCCGGAAATTGTACGTAAAGCTGACATTTTTGAAATCCTCCGTTTTTTTTTAATTAATAATGATCAAACTCTACCAGCTACTTCTTCAAAGCTGACTCCTGTTCGGGTCGCAACGAAGGTAAGAGTAACGTAGTTGATAGATTTTGCAGGTTTCAGGAAAATATCTGCCCTGAATTCATTATTGTCAACTACATCGGGCGTGTTATTTGTTGAATCGCAGACAACCAAGAAACCATATAAACCCCTCTTCGCTTCAATGTCACGAAGATATGGTTCGACAATGTTAACAAAGTTAGCTCTTGTTAATTCGTCATTCAGTTCAAACAATTGAGCCTGAGCTGCTCTTTCGAGTGCTTGCTCAACCGTGAGGAAGAGACGACGAACATTGATACGATCGAAGGCTGACTGATAACCCAGAGCAGTCTTGTCACCAAACAGGAGAGTTCCCAATCCAGGTGTTGTAATAAAAGAGTTAATTCTCTGTGGATAGAGACGATCTCTTTGTGACTTATTAGGATTATATGCAAGTTTCACTGCATTATTGATAACACCTCTCTGTTGACCAGCAGGGGAGAACCAAGGATATGCTTGCAGACTTGTTCTTACCATGAGTCCAGCGACATCAGGATTGCATGGAACATATCTGAACATATTATTGAATCTATCATATGTATACTTGTATCCACTATCAAATACTGCATATGATGATGATGCAAGCGGACCAAAGTAGTTAATCAGATTCTCAGTTTGAGTTTCTGGATTTGTAACGTTTACAACGTTTCCTCTATGAGGGCCGACAACCGCAACACAATCTTTTCTTGCATTAGCAAGAGAGATTAGATAGTTTGCTTTTGCTTGTGAATCAAATTCACTCATGCATCCTGGACCCATAATTAGATAATCAACTTGAATTTCATCTCTATTTGAGAATAATGAATATGAAGTTATCAAATCGGACAGTTCTGCCTTCATACCACCAGAAGCAGAGTAGTCTACACCTCCAGTTAATGTATAAGTTACATTACCGATTGCAGAGAATGTAACATCCTGAGCACCAAGTCCCCAAAGTCCGTCACCTGTTGAGATCGGCTCAAATCCGCTGGAATATGCTGGATCAAATCCTGTTGCTATGGGAGTTGTTCCATGATAAGCATCTGCAGCTTGAGATGGGTTGGCACCAGAATAGATATTTGCAGAAAAATCTGCAAGATATTGTTCGTAGTAAATTTTTTGCGGAGAATTTACACTTGAGATGGTGTCTCTTGCTTTTGACAGTCCAACATGTTTCTCAAGGATATTTCCTTGAATTCCTGTTACTAATCCAAGATCATCAACGACTGCTACATGCATACCATCATTCTTTCCGTTTCTTTCTAAAACGAAATTATTTGATAATGGTTTTGGAGCAATAGTTTTCCAGTAAATTCTAGAATTTGTAAGACCAAGAGTTTGTTGATCATACCAATCCATGAGATCATTTGGAACTGTTCCTGTTGATCCAAGGTCTCCTACATTGGTACCAGTTTCATCTACAAAGAAAATTGTATCTGTTGTCTTGAATGATGAAGCTCTATCCCCCTCAGCATAGTCAATCAGCGTCTCCTCTCCAGATGAAGAAACTCTGGATGTGATCTTTACAGTGACTGTACTATTTGAATTGACAGAATCTGTAGAAACTCCTGTGATAATACCCTTCAGATATCCATTGAACAGTGAAGTTGATCCGACACCAGGAATCACCTGATTTGTCATAGCAGTGGTTACACCATATCCAATTGATGCTCCTGCAGCTGCTGGATCACTGGTACTAATTCCGATAATCTGATCTCCAAGGTCGTCGATTACACATACCTTCAAAGAGTTTGCCCATGTTCCTGGGTTCTTAGCAGCATATGCGAATGAAGTATCTTCAATATGATTACTTTGATAATCATCATAATTGTAGATCTTTAGATCATTAACCGATGAACTTCCAACACCTGCATTTGCATTGTTGAGTGAATCTCCAGCGGTTCTAACCACTTTCATCACACCACCATATGAAAGATATGATGATGCACTCATCCAATACTCATAGTGAGAATCTTTTGAACTGGGCTTGCCAAATACATTGATTAACTCTGATTCAGTAGCAATATTAATTGGTTCATCAACTGGTCCAATAGAAAATGGTCCTGCGATAGCACCAATATTGTCCAGAACATTATCAGCTCTTCCTACTGTTAAGTCAACCTCTCTAGTAAGTACACCAGGAGATAATTGAGGAGTTGCCATGTTTTTCTCCGTAAACTTCAGTTTAACTAAAAATTATTTATTAAAACCTTAATTTTCAGAGGGGAAACTGGGAGTGAACTACCAATCTGGGTACATATCTATTGAATTATCAACAAAATCATAACTTTTTCTTTTCTTCACAACTCTCTTCTTAGTACATTCTTTGCATTCATATGAGTACGAAGATGCGACTGGTCCTCTGTTTTTTCTTGTTCTATAGAACCCATCCACAAGATTTTTTATTTCTCCACACTTTCTGCACTTTCTATCTGTAAGAAGAAAATGCCCAAGTCTTATTTGACTATCATCAAATCCTTCTATCATTTCTCCGCTGCATACAGTGCAAATGTAGAAGTAGTTATAACAGTCATCATATTAGCAATGTGTTGTTTATCCGCTTCTGCACATCTATTAGACCTAGCAACAAAACAACCGATTATGGTTGCTCCCACTATTATCAATTGAATAAAAATAACAAAGCGTATTAGATCAATAACTTTTTCTTTGGTATTTTTTCTATAATTCATGATAGATAATCCCACATATATGCTCTATCGCCATATTCATCGGTAAACCATCTATCTCCATCCTTATCAACAAAACTTTCAGAATCTAATCCATCGGATACAAATCCAAAAGGAGCCATGTCTTGTTCTATCTGATTTTTCTGTTCCTCATATAATCTTTTTCGCACATCTTGATCTGTCAATTCCTTAAAGTATTCTTGTGCAACCAACCACGCATAAATCACAAGACACATTGCTAGGTCATCGTTACATCCATCTTCTGCTTCAAAAGAATCTTTCTTTGATACAAAAGTAGTTAACTCGGATATGATCTCATAATCTTTAAACAAAACCTTATTTTCTTCCACCATAGTCTTTAAGTTTAAAGATCCAATCTTCTTGACTGTCTTGGACATCTTGACTCCCAACTGAGTTTTTTTGCCAGAAAATCCCTGCCCAACAATTTGACCAGCACGACCTCTCATTGAACACATCAAGAGGTTTTGATATTCTAAATCATACTGAATAATAGATGCTACCTGATCTCCAACATCATTTACTTCACAAAGTATAAATGCGTTATTATAACTCTTTGCCAATTGATAGATGATATTAGGGAACATCATTGGTTTAATGTCATTGTTTCTATATTTTGCAACTACCTTATGCGGAAACTCTGTGATATCGACAACAATAAATGCAGAATAGTCTTCTCCCACACCCCTAGCAACATCAACTGTAATTACATAATCATGATTTTCTTGCGGAGCCTCATATACATCCATACCAGCATTTGATGTTGCTGGATTTTCATATACCAAACTTTTCAATTTACTTGGAGCAATTAAGGTATCAATCGATCCTAAGAATTCGCACTCAAACTCAACCTGGAACTGTTGTTTGGAAGTGTTGGCAATAGTCTGTTCTTTCCACTTAGCATCTCTACCTGGAACTTCACTCCAATGAACTTCTGTTGTTATATACTCATTTCTACTTCTTTCTGCATCATGCCACATGCGGTAGAAATGATTCATACCGTGTGGAGTAGAAACTATGATAACTTTTGTTTTTTGACCAGAAGTAATAGTAGGATAAACAGATGCAAAGAACGAGTCAGCAACGTGATTTGGGACGAACGCGAATTCGTCGAGAAAGAGGATGTTAAATGACATACCTCGGACAGCACTCGCAGACGTAGAAGCTGCCAATATCTTACTGCCATTTTCCAACTCCATTGATCCTTTGTTCCATGATATAATACCCTGCTGCATCCATTTTGGTAAGTTTTCGTATGCAGTTTGTAATCTGCCAAGAAGTTCTCTTGCAGTCTGTGCCTTGTTTGCAAGAATGCCGATGTTCACGCTATCATTGAAAACTGCATAATGTAACAGATATGACACCACAGTGGTAGACTTACCAGTCTGTCTTGGCATCTTGCAGATGTTAAATCTATTATTATGGAAATTGTTGATTAGTTTTTCTTGAAAGTCGTATGGATCAAACTGAGTTAGACCCTCATCAAGAGAAACGATTTTTACATAATTTTTTGCGAAATATACGGGATCACCAGCGCACTTATAGAACTCTATAACTTGTTCTTTTGTAAATTCCTGTTGAGTATTTGCTTTTTTTAATAAAGGATTGCCAAGATACTGTTCACTCATAAAATATTATCCCATATGCACAACTGATGTTCCATAAATGTCTTGAACTCCATTGGTGACTTCCATGGTTTCAGTCCTTTCTTTTTTGATGATAATTGGATTATGTGGTGCAAGATGAAAACATCCGGTTATATTCCCACTACCATCTTTCACAATTACTTTGTGTGCTTGACCTGCTGTATGATCGTGTTGCAGTAGAACATATTCTGCACCAACACCATCAATTCCGGGAACGATATTTGGAGTAGTTGATAGTTGTATATCTTCTCCTAAAAGTTTTACAATATTCATATTAGCAATTCCATTTACGGAGGGACTTGTTGATTCTTGAATCTGGATCTCTTGCAGTCTTAGCTGAAGTAAGTTTTGCCTTCATGCCTTTCATTCTGGAACAGAAAGACTTTCTTCTATTGGAAGCCTTAGATCCTTTCTTTAACTTAGATGGTTTAGTTGTAACCGCAGTCTTAAGTTTTGATCCTGGATTTGCTGCACGATATGATGCAACACCCTTTGCATTAAGTCCTCCAGATGAACTCTTTCCTTCTTTTCTCTGCCACGCTGGAGATCCCTCTTCAAGTTCGGTTTCCTCAGTATGTAAAAACTGCTCTCCTGGTTTAATTTCGGAGATTTTATATGACTGAACCTTTGATCCAGGATATACCTTATCGAGTTGGTCCTGAACCTCTGAACGACTTGGTTGTGCAACAGATGGGAAGAACATTTTTATAACATACATTCTTCCTCTCCAGGAAAGGAATACTTGAATGATATTACCAGTTTTTGCTGGGATACGAGTTGCCTCAACCATTGCTTCAATATCATATGTTTCAGCACATATGCATGGGTTTTGGCCACATCTGGGACATTTTGATGCCTCCATCTTTGTTTCGTTCTGGACTACGTCATCAATAACCGCAAAGGTTTTTCCATATGCATCTGTAAGTTCTACTTCTTCTTTTTTCGTTTTTTTGACACAGTTTGGATATCTCTTACCAAACATGGTCTTCATTCCCTTCTGTTCATATCCAGGCCAACACTTTTCAGTCAGTTCAGATTTCCAGTCAGAAAATTCTTCTTTTTTAGTCTTATTGCCCCAGTTTTTTGCACCTTTTTTGCGGCACTTAACTAAAGCACCTGATGCATATGCAGAAGGCCATACAGAGTAACGAGACTTGACCTTATGATAGCAGGCGTCCTTTTCTCCTTCATTGACTTGATTTTCTACTCCCTCTTTTTCAATTTGAGGTGCCATCGTCTTCATATGAGGATCATATTTGACTTTAGTTTTCTTTGCTGGTTTAGCATCCTTAATACTAGGAGCATCTTTCATGTCATTTGATTCTGTTTTCACGTTAATTGCCTTCCCTTTTCTATTTGGATTTGGATCTTGGCTATTCTTGCGTCTGAATGCCGCTTCTTCCTCGTCTTTGCTGAGGTTGCGCTTCATTTTGCTTGAACCACACTTTGGTTTTGTGGTTTGTCCGGGTTGCTTTGCGCAGGGTTTTCCTGCATATTTACCACCGAGTTGAACCCAACCAGGCTTCCCATCACTAGAGCGACTCTTGCCAAACCAGTCACGCAAAGAATTATCACCACTTTTGTTCCCTTCGAGGACTGCATCTGAGAAATTGGAGACATGACTTTCGCCCATACTCCCCTCTCCTCCGTCTCCAGAGGTGATTCCTGAATCTTCTGCGGCCTTCTTAATCTCATCATCATTTGCATCATTAACAGAGTACTTGTCCCACATTTTGGGACCATAACCGCACTGATTCCTTTCTTCTTTCTTTTTACAAAGACGACAGTACTTCTTCATTGATAAGAGAAATCATTACTTATATTTATTTATCATTTTCTTTTAATCCACTCTTTAACATTTTTGCAAGTTCTGCCGTTGATCCAACAAATAATGCATTATTAACTGTCGATGGTCCTTTTTGTTTTTCTTCAGTATTGACTTCCTTTAGTTTCTTTTGGAGATCTAATAGTTTATCTGTTGCATCTGAGATGCTCTTAATTAGTTGACCAGTAACTTCATACGCTCTAGGAGAATCTGTTTCTTGTGCCAATTCAAGAGCACCATTAAGAGCTTCTTGACCCTTTTCAATTAAAGAATACAAATTTCCACGAGTATACTCATAGTCTTTTTGAATATCTTCTTCAGATAACTTTTTTGGTTCAACTTTTTTTATCTCCTTAGAGATGACTTCACCCTCAACTTCAAAGGTTTCGTTCAACTTGTTAAATTTATCTGTCATCAGAATAAGTCACCATCAAACCCAAAATCATCACCAATTTCAATCAATTGATTATCTTCTTTAGTGATAAGTTTGATTGGCGCACCTTTTAAGTGTGATGTTATTGTTGTATTGTCTTTCCCTCTCTCTACAGTAATCTTATTACCGTTAATTGTCTTGATATACAATTCTTCTCCTTCAAGATCTACATATGTTTTTGCAGTCAAACCACTAGAATCATCAACTACAATAGTTTTTGCTGTCATATTAATATCATCTGAAATATTTGTAACAAAATCGCCATTGTAATCTTTGATAGCTCGTGGAGAAGCAGAATAAGTAACATCTCTCGCAGCACTTGATGCGTCTCTTCCGGCGATATAATTGACGGTTGCCTTCTTGATAATATCTTTGGATGCAGAGGTAACAGGACCAAATAGATAGGTCTTCGCAGTAAATCTTAGAGTATAAAGTAAAACTCTTCTAGATGTAAAATCTCCATCATAATCATCCTGCATAGTGATATTTTCTAAGACAATCGGAATATCTTTTTTCTCTTTAATCTGCTCAACTAATTCTATTGTAAGATTGTATGCTGGTTGAAAGTATGGCAAAACCTGCTCAACAATCTGCAGCATATCATCATTTAATTTAGTCATGATGCTCAGTTCAAATTGCATATTATATGGAACTGGCATGTAGGTTTTTTTGGCCTCCTTACCATCATTTGGATCTTTAACAACAATCTGTTGAGTTGTTGTAATTTTTCTAGATGGGTCATATGTGAGACCTGTAAACTCAAAAGACATTCTAGGAAGAGTAATCGCCGTTGATTTATTTAAATCTGGAGATTGATCTATTCTCGCAAGAAACTTTTGAGTTGGTCCATATGCAAGAGGTACTTTTATAACGTTTGTTACACTGTCCGCACCATCCAAGTGCTTGATTGTCACATTATTGAACAGAGTTCCAAAGGCAATAATTGTTTTTCTTAATATCTCGTTGTAAAAATACTCAAACATGACTAATTTAGATTATATTTTATTTATGGTGTGCCGAATGGATTTTGTTCGGAGAAGTCTAGTATCTCGTCGGCCTCTACTTCAATATTAAAGTTATCAGCATATCCATCATCAGTTGGTTCTGTGTCTATAAAGATTATCTTATGTTCTGCTCCCGATCTAGATCCAACAAGAATTTCTCCTACAAGGAAAGTCCCACTAATGTTTGATAGATCAAGAACATTGGTATAGTTCCATTTTCTTACTCTTGCAGTTGTTCCGCTTATAGAACCCGTCACAACCTCGTTGAACTGGAAACTTCCAGTAGCACCCATGTATGGATCTGAAATTGTGATTGTAGGTGCCTGAGTATATCCTAAACCAGCATTGGTAATGTTAATTGCGATGATGTCACCATCATCCCCAATAACTGCCGTAGCAGCTGCAGATACTATGGAATCTCCGGTAAAGGTAATTGTCGGGGAAACAACATAACCAGATCCAGGATTAGTAACCGTAATAACTCCAACAACGCCATCACCAATTGATGAAATTCCAGAAGCATGTTTACCTCCGCCGCCAATAAATCTCACTCCAGGAGCGACACTATATCCTGCTCCAGCATTTGATATATCTACCGCTTGAACGGATCTTAAACTTTTATTTGTGTTCAGATTGCATATTCTGAATCCACTAATCATTCTTGTTGTCGCAATACCAGTAATTCCTCCTACTGGCGCGGATGAGAATCCAACAGTTGGGTGATCCGAATATCCACCTCCACGATTTGTAATGCTTACGAATTGAATTCCTCCATCTACAATACCTGTAATTGCACTTGCAGTGACACCAACACCAGAAACGGCTACTGTTTGTGTTGGACCAAGCATGGTAGAATTTCCGTCATAATCATATCCATCAGTTTCATTCCCAAGTAAATTGTCATCAATTTCCATGACACCAGTATCAATGACTTCATCTTCGTAGCGGAAGAGTTCACATCTTAGCTCATAAACATAGTTCTTTTGAAGTTGGTAGAATGGTTTTTCATGCTCTACATATTTGATTTCATATAAACGATCTCCTAGAGGAAGATATATTAAGTCCCCCTCTTTTGGTCTACTTGACAATCTCACATCAGGTTTATCTTTAACCAGAGGTTCGATATAATTTTCCCACCTTTCTTTGGAGATAACAAAAGTTAATTCTTGCGTCTGTTCAATACCAAACTTGGAAAGAAGAACTGGATTATCGGCATATCCATCATAGTTTTGAATATATGCTTCGATTGGATATGCCGATTCGAATGAAGATTCAATAACCTCGCGAATAACACTATTCTCGTGAATAAATGATCTTGGCATATAATGAACTTCCACCCCATACATTCTTAATTGTTCGTTAATTAAGTCTTGTATGAGGTTTTGTTCCCCAGCAGTTCCTTGTATGAAAAATGGATTTAACATAATTATCCAATCATATCCATTGGTGGCAGTTCGTATGTGTTAGACATAACCTCTCTAATATTTTCCAACTCTTTCTCCGCATCATCATATATCTGTCTGCCATTCAACTCAACTCCACCAGGAAGTTTAACCCCTTGGAACTTGATCAAATTCTGTCCCCATTGACGTTTAATCAATGCAGTCAAATATCTCTTTAAGAATGAATCATTCCAAACCCCAGCATAAGTGTTTGGGTCTAGCAATCTATAGCAATCTATAACCATATACTCTCCAACTCTGACATTACCCCAATCAATATCCAAGTAAAGTCTATCCTGTCTTTGATTAAATCTGATTTGTTTTTCCGTCGTCAAAAGAAATTGTAAATCTTCCAGATATCTTCTTGTCATCGCATATGTAAGAATCTCCATGGATCCCCAGTAGTAAATATCATTCAAGAACATTTGATACTTTAAACTAAACATATTGTTAGTCGTTGCATTAGCTCCATCAAAGTGATATATTTTATTTACGCCAATTACAGAGGGTGGTATCTGCAAATAATTGCTGTTTTCTTCGTAAGTAAATGTTGTAGCAGTGCCAACGATTGAAGTCGTTTCTGTGGTAGTTACAATACCAACTTTGTCATTATCTCCCCTTGCTCTTCCCCTATCAATATCATCCTGAGTAATTTTATACTTCAGGTATGTCTGAATCACTCCATCAAAGTGTCTTTCATGAAAAAACTGCAGTGCATCATCAACCAGGTCATCAAGTTGCTCATCTGCAACGTTGATCTCTAAAACAGGAGCACCTAATTGTCTCTTACAGTAATTTATTAATTCCGATCTATTCGATGGTTGTGCCATGTATTTAACTAGATCTATTAATAGTATTTATCATCATTTATAAACCGGAATCTCCATATATTCCAGTTTCATAGGATTCTATGGTTCTGTACATCTCAATTCTAGAATCTTCCTGGTGGTAGACTGACCAGCACCAGGATAAGGCCATTTTTCTTAACTCCTCAATATCATTACATTTTTCAATATAAGGAATAAGATTTTTAAATTGGGGATGATCTGGTGGATTTTCCAAACACTTTTCCTTTAATTGCTCGAAATTTAACATATTCCCATTCAATATTAATTCATCATATTCCAAGACTTAAATCTTTGAAATCGTCTCTTGTTGCTTGAAATATAATTTTGCAAAACATTTTGCCATATCTCTTAAATCATCCAAACTTGAACAATCATCAATTTTGTTTGCAATCTTAGTATATTCAAAACTTTTTGAAAGGTTTGACAGTGTAATTTCTTCTGGATTCATTTGTTTAAAAACTCCTTAAGTAACGATTTAATTTCTTGGATTTCGCCTTTTAGTCTAGTTAAATCTTCTTCTATAGTCTGTGTTTTTTGATTCTTTTTTTCTTTTAATTTTTTTCTAGCGATATATTGTTCGTAATCTGAAGAATTTACATTGACAATAGAATTTGTTTCAGGATCTCTCGCTAAATCTCCATGACCTTCGATTTTGTAATTTTTCATATTATATCATAGTAATAACTCTTAGATCTTTCATTCTTGGTACATGAACTTGACTATTAGATGTCATTACAATTTTTATTCTATATGATCTAAACGGTGGTAATGAATCTGCAGTAAATGTATATTCTTTAAAGTCCAAAAGTCGTCCATCAAATCCATCAAAGATTGTCTTTGGTACGATTGTATCAGATTCTCCATTACTATCTTCTTCGGAAATTACTTGACCTCTGGAATCTAAGTTTTCGTGACCTGGGAATGGTTGGAAAATAGGCTCAAATCCCTGAGTATCGCTAACAGCATAGAATGCACGTATATCATTAT
>VMHT01017678.1_pt1 | contig 13453 bp, 13 predicted proteins | sample 4693611 | NCBI WGS metagenome assembly VMHT01 (sample SAMN12280063, study PRJNA550983) | marine metagenome | isolation source: seawater sampled from same location over 5 years 0.02-0.2 micron viral filtrate | place: USA: collected off the coast of southern California halfway between the port... ... | reverse complement strand
ATTCGACGTTTACCCTTGGCTGCAGTCTTATCTTGGTGCTTATTGTCTTGGAGGTTCTGGCTCTTACCAAGTTCGTACTGTGAGGGGTTGAGATGCCAGGAGCACTAGACAGTTTATTCAAAAGCGTTGCCAAATCAGTTGTCGCTGATCTGGGCAAATCCCTTGACACGACAATCACTTACACCCGCAAGGTGTCGCCAACGTATAACACCAGCACTGGTGCGTTAACGACGACAGACACGTCTTACTCTTTTGACGCCCCAATCGAGTTTGTCGATTCTGAAGAAGAAGAGGGCCGCGAAGAACGCAAGGGTAAGCTCTACATAACCCCGGATCTTATAGGCGATAGCCAACCCACACTTGAAGACACAATCACACTCAAGTACGCAGGGTCAAACCGCGTTGCACAAATTACAGACATTCGCACGTACAAAGGCGATCAAGAGTACCTATTTATCCTTCAGGTGAGGTTCTAATGGCGGGTCGCAAAAAGGGTATCGGGCAAATAGTCACTGACCTGGAACGTCAGCTTAATGACGATTACAACGCCTTAATTCAGTTGACTGTTGAAGGCTTAAGCACAAAAGAGAACAGCCCTGTAGACACAGGTTTTTTCGCATCAAGCTGGAAAACAGGTACTCAAAAAATTCGTGCTGAGGATAAAAGAGAAGACCACGCCCCATGGTCAAAAATTTACGAAACTCGCGCACCTGGCGGAGCAACTACCTGGAGCAGTATTGGTAATCAGTGGGTGCATACGGACAAAAAACCAGTGGGGGGTCAAATTAAACCGCGTTTTGCCGTTCCAGAGTTCAATTTCAAACGTCAGCCAACGGTATATATTGGCAACACCGCTGAGTACGCAGGTTACGCTCTTGAGTCACCAAAAGTAGCCAACTTTATCCAGGGAGAAATGCGTTCGTTGGTCCAGCAAACCTTCAAAGAGAAAGCACCTGGGCGTATCTTTACTAGAACCGGATCCAGTAGCAGTGTGTTTGGTTCGTACACCAGGCTCTAAATTATGACACTTGTAAACGCCCGCGCTGCTTTTGAAAAAGCAGTTACCGACGCTGTTTCAGCTGCTGACGCCACAGTGCTTATGGTGTACGACAACGTGCGCTACACCGTACCTGGGAAGACTAAAAAATACATTTTGATGACCATAAACTTCAATCGCTCCACATTACAAAACCAAGGGGCTGCCCAGGATTACTACTCTGGGGTTATCCAGTGCAACGTTTACGTGCCTAAATCTGCTGGTACGGCTGTCTTATCGTCTATAAGCGAAGCGGTTATTGATGGGCTTACTTCAGTCAACGCTTCGGGCTATAGCGATACTTTTAATGTATCTCCGCGTGTATCCGACGTTTCCGGCCCAACTCCGTTGGAGTTAGAAGACCGTTCGCACTTTATTGGCATTATCTCCTGCCAATTCACAGCAGTTGTGTAGTATATTCAGATAAATGCTACTACTGTATGCGTGCCTCTGAGCTACTCCGTAATAAGTTTGGCGTCAGTCAGCTATACAAGCACGAAGTAAAAGATGGCGACGAAATTGCGCTAGAGATTTATTGGCACCCTCTTACCATTGCTGAGCGCGAAGCTATTCAAAAGAAAGCAGGCTCTGACGACGCCAACGATTTTGCGCTCGGAATGCTGATTGAAAAAGCACTAGACGCAGACGGTAAACGCCTTTTTCAAGACGGCGAAAAAGCAGTGCTTAAAAACGCTGTAGAAGCTGCGGTTCTGCAAGACATCCAACTAGCGATGCTGTCTTCTGGTGCAGAAAACAAGGTGGAGGACGCGAAAGCAGCCTTGAAAAGCTAACAGCGATTGGTATTTCATTTACTTCCTGGCCAAGGAACTAGGAACCACGGTCGCTCAACTAACCCAACACCTGACACAAGAAGAGCTGATTGGCTGGGCCGCTTACTTTGAGCTGTATAACGAGCAGCAAGAAAAAGCCGTACAAAACGCTAAGACCGGTTCCAGGGCACGATCAATGGGCGCACGGTAGACTGAGCCATAAGCCTTTACGTGTTGTGCTGTGGCCGCCTACGACGTAGATATTCAGCTTGCGGTAAAAAACCTAAATACTATTAAAGCGCTTAAAAAAGAGTTAGATGCTGTTGAACAAGCGCTTGAAAAAATTTCGCAGCTAGATACTTTTGATTCATCTGGGTTTAGGGCTAGGTCAAAAGCACGGCAAGATGAGAAAAATCAAATAAAAGATCAGATAAGACTTACAAATGATCTAAAGAGAGCGGAAAGCGCTAGACGCGCAGATTTGCTTAGGGGAGTACGACTGGAACGTCAGCAACGTATGAAGGGTATGCAGCAGTATGCCGGGCCGATAGGTCCAGGCCCTGCAAGCCCTGTTGGCGGAAGAATCCGCCAGATGCAGGAAGTAGAGCAACTTACAAAAACCGCTTTTACCGCGTATAACGAACTAACTGCAGCAGCAAAAGCGCACGAAAATAATGTAACTAAAGTAGAACTTGCTAATGATGATATTGTATTTAAACAAAAATTAGCCAAAATTGATAGAGCGGCTAAGGCAGAGCTAAAAGCGGATAAAGCTACAAATGCTAAAGCCTTAAAAGATTTTGACACACGATTAAACAATAGAGTTGCTAAGCGTAAAGATCGTAAAAATAGTCTTTTTGGGGACGCTTCTCTTCAGAAAAGAACTGGTGCGGCTGTTAGTGCTGGTGCCTTTCCGCTCTTGTTCGGCGGCGGACCAGGTATGGCACTTGGCGGTGCTGTCGGCGGTTTTGCAGCCGGAGCAACGTTCGGACCAGCAGCAATCGCACTCCAAGTTCTTGGTGGAGCGCTTGACGGTTTTGTGGCTCAAGTAGCTATAACCGGGCAGGCTCTTAACGAGTTCACATTTGACTTTACGGAGGTAGTCAGAGCTGCGGGACTTGCTGGAACCGCTACATCTACTTACATCGAGCAGATAGAGAAACTTGCTGAATCCACAGAAGCGCAAGAAATTGCTACCAGGGTGTTATCTGTACGTGTCGGCGGTCAAGCTGTTAAATCTTTAAAAACTTTTGGCGAGGCAAGTGCCGATCTTGGTAGAGAATTTAGCGCTACTTCTACAATCTTTGGAGCGGCTGTAGCCAGCCTTGTTTCTCCCCTTACCGAATTTACAGCGAAAGTTTTAGAAGCAAATAACGCTTTGATGGCTGGACGCGCAAATGCTACAGATGATCCTGAACTTAAACGCCTTGCTGCGCGTGAGGCTCAGCTGCGCGGAAACATAACCGGCCAGCGAACAAAAGGTGGTTCCTCACAAGCTCTAAAAGATGCTAAAGAACTTGAAAAAGTTCAAGAGCAGATAAGAGATCGTCAGAGAGAAATACTTTTCATTACAGAGCAAACAGCCAAAGTTCGCGCACAGGATTTGCAACGTTTAGAAAACGAGAAAGCTATTCAAACAGATAGTTTGGCGGTTTTGCAGCTCCGTAGAGAGCTGCTTATGGGCGGCAAAGAGCTTACTGAAGAACAGGTTGTAGCGCTTCAAAAACAGATTCTTAAAACTAAGTTCTTAGAAGAAAAACAACGCTTGGTAAACCGGGCTAAAGCGGATGAAATCAGCTTCCGCAAAGCCGCACTAAAGATTGCTGGACTTGAGCTTGATTTAGCCGAGGCACTTAAAAACCTAGAAAAGAAAAATACGAGCAAAACCGGGCCTAAATCTAGAGCACTGCAGTTGCAGGCTGCGATTTTGCGAGAGCAACTTAAACAGCTGGGTATAGAAACGAAGTCAAAAGGTTTAGGTGAAACAACCATTGAAAATTTGCGCCGTCAGAACCAAAACATCGAAGAACGTCAAACTAAAGAGCTTAAAATTCTGGACTACCAGAGGCAGCAAGAATTAGTAAATAACAAAGTTGCGGGAGACGCGCAATTTATTAACAAGCTGTACGACGAACGTGAACAAACAGTTCGTGACACGCTTGGACTGGAACTTGATCAGAACAACGCACGCATTAACGCAATCGAACTGCAGCAAAAGCTGACCCGTATGCGAGCGGGCCAGAAAACTGCAGGCATCGGGCGAGGTCTCCGTCGCCAAATCGCAGATACCCAACGCAGCGTGGCCAACCCCTTTGATTCCAATGAATTGCAGATGCTGCAGCTTCGCGTCGATCAAGTACGCCGTTCAGAAGACGCTTACCGAGCCCTTAACGAACAGATAGCGTTAAACCAGACAATTATCGACACAAGCGACAAACAGGGCGAAATAGATAAAGCAACAAAAGAAAACGAGATTCTAAAAGATCGCGTAAATATTTACAGGGATCTGCTGCCTCAACTAGAAGCTGTTGAACAGGCACAGTTGCGTCAACAACAGATTATTGATCAGCTGACCCCGGCAACAGAAGCATTTGCTGGAGCGTTAATTGACACTGTTACAGGGGCTCAAACAGCACAGGAAGCCTTTGCAAACTTCTTGCGAAGCGTGGCCAATATGCTGGCCGACACAGCCAAGAAGATGATTGCTGAGTACATAGCTATCGGCATCGCCCGAATGTTTGCGGGAATGCCTGGTTTTAACAGCCCTGCTGCCAGCCCTGGAGGTTCTGCTGGCGTTGCAGGCATTGGCGGTGGCATGACCAATCCCTTTGGTAATAGCAGCTTGTTTGGGGCACCTTTTGGAGTAAGAGCTAACGGTGGCCCTGTTTCAAGTGGACGCCCCTACTTAGTTGGTGAGCGTGGCCCAGAGATGTTTGTCCCTGGAGCGCAGGGTAATATCGTTCCAAATAATGCGATGGGCGGTGGCGCTAACGTGACTGTGAACGTTGATGCTTCTGGCTCTTCTGTTGAGGGTGACGGTCCAAGCGCCTCGCAACTTGGCAAGGCGATTGGCGCTGCTGTTCAAGCTGAGCTAATCAAGCAAAAACGACCTGGAGGCTTGCTGACCCGCTAATGGCTGTATTCCCTTCAATTACACCGACCTATGGCGTGCAAAAAAGTAGCGCCCCTGTGGTGCGGAAAGTGCAGTTTGGTGATGGCTACGAAGCCAGATTGACGTTTGGCTTAAATCAAAACCCCAAGACTTACAACCTGACGTTTGAGGTGTCTGAGGCTGATTCCGACACTATCGAAACGTTCCTAGACGCACGGGCCGCTGATAACGCAAGCTTCGATTTCACGCCACCCGGTGAAGGCAGCAGCTCTAAATTTGTCTGTGAGCAGTGGAGCAAGTCGATTCCTTATTTGAACCGCGCCACAATTCAAACAACATTCCGCGAAGTATTTGAACCGTAATGGCAGCAGTCGCATCCTGGGCAGCCAGCACCGCTTTTTCTGTTGGTGATATACGCAGGGCTACTACGAGCCAAGCGAGTGGCCTGTGGTTTCGTTGCACGACTGCTGGAACGTCTGCAAGTAGTGAGCCGAGCTGGCCGACAGACATTGGCAGCACAATCACTGACAACACTGTTGTCTGGGCTGCAATCAGCAGCGTCTATGAAGACGTTTCAGTGCTCGCGCCAAGCGCAATCATTGAGTTGTTTGAGCTGCATTTAGACAGCACGCTGCACGGTAGTTCCGACGTTTATCGCTTTCACGCTGGCAGTAATGCCGATGTGACAGGCAATATTGTTTTTGACGGCAACGCATACACACGTTTACCGGTTCAAGCTGACGGGTTTGAGATGCGATCGGGTGGGACGTTGCCACAACCGACGCTAACGATTGCCAACCTTGATGGCACGATGACCACGCTTCTTGCGTTAGTTAACGCCACAACACTCGGCAACGATCTAACAGGTGCAACCGTGAAGCGTATTCGTACGTTGAAACGTTATTTGGACGGCGAATCAACAGCAGATCCAAACGCTAGGTTCCCAACAGAAATATGGCGTATCAACCGGAAAGCAACAGAGACTCGCGACGTTGTTGCGTTTGAGCTAGCTAGTGAGTTTGATTTGATGGGTCAAAAACTGCCAAAACGACAGATCGTGGCTAACACTTGCCAATGGATCTATAGGAGCAGTGAATGTAGCTATGCAGGATCAAACTTCTTTGATGTTAATGGCAACAGTGTCAGCGCATTGGCGCAGGATGTTTGCGGCAAAAGACTCGCATCATGCAAGCTACGGTTTGGTGAAAATGGCGTGTTGCCGTTTGGATCGTTCCCTGGAGCAGGTTTGACGAAATGAAGCTGACAGACGCCATGCAAGCCACCATCTTGCAACACGCGAAGGATGAGTTTCCAAGAGAAGCTTGTGGCTTGATTGCTGTTGTAAAAGGTCGAAGGCGTTATTTTCCTTGTCGCAATATTGCACGAACGCCAGACGAGCATTTTGTTCTAGATGGTTGGCACGAGATAGAAGAACACGGGGAAGTGGTGAGCATCGTTCACAGCCACCCCAAAACCAACCCAAGGCCGTCAACGGCTGATCGCGTTGCTTGTGAAAAGACAGGCTTGCCCTGGTTCATTGTTAATCCTCAAACAGAGGCTTGGGGATACTGTGAGCCCGAAGGGTTTGAACTGCCCTACATAGGCCGTGAGTTTGTGCATGGGATTGTTGATTGCTACAGCCTTGTGCGCGACTTTTTCCATCGTGAGTATGGGATAACGCTCCATGACTATTACCGCCGTGATGACTGGTGGCACAACGGTCAAAACATGTATGTGGATAATTTTGCAAAGGAAGGATTTTCAAGGGTGCCGACAGAAGAAATGCAGCGCGGCGATCTACTACTGGTCAATATGCGCTCGACAGTTCCAAACCATGCTGCGATTTATCTTGGCGATCAACAAATCTTGCATCACGTTCAGGGGCGCTTAAGTTCTCGGGACGTGCTTGGCGGCTATTATTTGAAAAGTTGCGACAGGGTGATACGTCATGAAAGTCGTCAAGGTCTACGGGGCTCTACGTGAGCGACTAGGCCAGTGCCGGTTTGAGCTTGATGTAGCTACGCCAGCCCAAGCAATAAAAGCCTTGTGCGTTAATTTCCCTGGCTTAGACAAATGGCTTGTGGATAGCGAGCAAGATGGCGTCGGTTATCGCGTAAGGGTTGGCAAGCAACAGGCAACGCCTGATGACGTGAGCGTGCTGAGCTTGCCTTGGTCAGAGCGTGAGGTTTTTAGTATTACACCTGTCGTCGCTGGTGCTGGTGGTGGCGGTTTCGGTTCAATTTTGGCTGGAATTGCGCTGGTCGCTGTTTCGATTATTGTCCCGGCAGCAGCTTTCGGTCTTACGAGTATGCTCGGCGTTGGACTTGCCGGAGGTGCTTTAATTTTGGGCGGGATCGCTCAACTGATTTCGCCAATACCAGAGTTTGGGGATGACTCAGAAAAGCTAAAGAATTTTACCTTTAGCGGAATAGTAAATACTGACCAACAAGGTTTACCTGTCCCGATAGCTTACGGGCGTGTTGTTGTTGGTTCAGCAGTAATTAGCACTGGCCTTGATGTTGATCATTCATCAAACGTATATTTGTTTAACGGTAAAATCGGATCAATACCTGCTGGGGCTGACTTTTTAGCTGGCGAAGGTATAGGTGGCACGGGTGTATTTGGAGTTAAAACCTGATGGATGATAAAAAGTTAGTTCTTGGCGCTGGTGGCGGTGGCGGTGGCGGCAAAGGTGGGGGCAAGCCAACAGAGGCAGCCGACAGCCTTAGATCCGAACAATATGCAAGCGTTTTAGACTTGCTTTGTGAAGGAGAAATTGAAGGGATTGAAGGTGGCCCAAAAGGCATATTTTTAGAAGACACCGCAGTTCAAAACGCAGATGGCTCGTTCAATTTTGATAATTTCACAGTAGTTGCATTAGAGGGAACGCAAGGCCAGCCCTACATCCCAGACCCTGCAGGTGGTATTCAGGTCGAACGTGGGGTGGGTGTTGAGGTTACTAACGCCGTACCAGTAACAAGATCAATCACGAACTCTGATGTTGACAAGGCACGCGTCACTATCAATATACCTTCTCTGCAACGAATTAATGATGATGGTGATGTTCTCGGTCATTCTGTAGCTATAAAAATTCAACTGCAATATGACGGTGGCGGCTTCAATGACGTTGTAAGCGATACTATTACCGGAAAAAGTAGCAGTCTTTATCAGCGAGATTACTTGGTCGAGATTGACGGAAATTTTCCTGTTGATTTGCGTGTAATACGAGTAAGCGAAGATGAAACAAGTACCAAAAAAGCAAGTACAACTGTTTTTTCAAGTTTTACTGAAATCCAAGATGACAAGTTGGCCTATCCAAACTCCGTTGTGGTTGGGATGCGGTTTGGTGCGGAACAATTCCGAAGCATTCCAAGCCGTAAATATTTAATTCGTGGCCTAAAAATTAGGATCCCACATAACGGGACTGTAGACACAACAACACACCTGGGACGTATCTCATACAGTGGTCTTTTCAATGGAACGTTAAGTGCAGCAACTTGGAGTAACGACCCTGCTTGGTGCTTATACGATCTTCTTACAGATAGTCGTTATGGCTGTTCCGTGCCTGCATCGACGCTTGATGTGTTCGACTTTTATGAGATCTCTAGATATTGCTCAGAGCTTGTTGACGATGGCAAAGGCGGCCAAGAGCCACGATTCAGCCTCAATCTGCTGCTCAATACTCGTGATGAGGTTTACAACGTCATCCAGCAACTAACCAGCATTTTTAGAGGGATTAGTTATTACGGCGCTGGGTCACTTGTTCTCCGCCAAGACAAGCCTACTGATTCGCAATATCTGTTAGGGCCAAGCAATGTTATTGATGGGTTGTTTACTTATAGCGGGGCATCAGAAAAAACTCGGCACACCTGCGCTTCTGTTGCATGGCAAAGCTATGACACTTTGGGTGACATTGAATATGAGTATGTTGAAGATCATGAGTCTGTTGCCAAGTACGGCATCATTAGGAAAGACATTCGTTCAGTCGGTTGTTATAGCCAAGGGCAAGCGCATAGGCTGGGCAAGTGGTTGCTAACTAGCGAAAGGTTGTTGTCAGAAACAGTCAGTTTTGCTGTTTCTATCGACGCTGGCATTGCTGTCACGCCAGGGATCGTCATCGATATTGCTGATCCGTTGCGTGCTGGCACACGTCGCAGCGGCAGGGTTAGTTCTGCAACCACAACTGTTGTAACGATTGACAGTGACACGGATCTATCTGTAAATCTGGCCGCAAGCCCAACACTGTCAGTGTTGTTGCCGACAGGCTTGGTTGAGACAAAAACAATCAGCAGCATCTCAAACACTGCGGTCACTGTTAGCAGCGCCTTTAGTGAAGCACCACAAGCACAGGCGGTTTATTTAATTCAAACCAGCGATATTCAGTCGCAGCAATATCGAGTTGTTTCTGTTGCTGAGGGCGAAGGCGGAACAGTGGAAGTTACTGCTGTTGCCTATAACGAGTCAATTTATGCTGCTGTTGAGCAAGACATTGCGCTAACAACGCGAGATATTAGCAATTTAAGTGCTATACCAGATCCACCAGAAGCTGTATCTGGCACTGAATTTTTATACCAAGAGGGCCAAACAGTCCATACCGGCTTTGACTTGAGCTGGCAGCACAACAGAAGAAACACCAATGAGTTTGTTGTTCAGTACAAGCTCGATGAGGATAATTTCACGACGATTAATACATCAAACCCATCGGTAACACTGCGAACTTTAAGGGCTGGAACGTTAAAGGTTCAGATTAGTGCGCTTAATTATCTTGGCAAGAAAAGTAAAACAAGCCTAGCAACATTCACTCTGGTTGGTAAAACAGAGCCTCCTGGCGATGTGCAGAACTTATCGATTGAACCGATCAGTGCAAACAGTGCTCGCTTGCGCTGGGATCAAACAGTTGACTTAGATGTAAAGGTCAACGGCTTGGTGCATATCAAGCACAGCAGCTTGACGGATGGAACGGGCACTTGGCCTAATTCTGTTGACCTGATTCCTGCTGTTGGTGGTAACTCAACTGAAGCGATTGTTCCATTAGTTGCTGGTGAGATATTCGCCAAATTTGAGGATGATCTAGGCAACAAGAGCACGAACGCAACCAGCGTGTTGATGCAGTTCCCCGATACGTTGGGGCGTTTAATTGTTCAAACCCGTAGGGAAGATCAGGGCAGCCCGCCGTTCCAAGGTACAAAGACTGATTGTTTTTACTCTGGAGATTTTGATGCGTTAATTATTGATGGTAACGGTAATTTTGATGCTGTGACAGATTTTGATGCGATTACGTCGCTTGACTTCTTAGGCGACATCCTTAGCTCTGCTGAATATCAGTTTGTTAATACGTTAGATCTAGGCGCACGATTCTCATTAGATCTTCAGCGGCGGTTTGTCACTCGTGCGTTCTTCCCGAATGACACAGTTGATGCACGTACCGCATTGGTAGACAGCTGGAGCGATTTCGATGGAACAGAAGCTGATGCTGTCAATGCCAAGCTGTATTTCAGGAGCACTGTTGACGATCCATCGGGAACTCCTACTTACAGCGCATGGCAGGAGTTTATTTCTGGAACGTTTGAGGCCAGGGCGTTTCAGTTCAAGGCAGAGCTAAACAGCTCTGACATCGCGCAAAACATTTTGGTTGATGAGCTGGGTTACGAAGCGACGTTCCAGCGGCGGCAAGAAAACAGCAACGGCACCACGGCATCAGGTACTAGCACCAAGAGCGTGACCTTTGACAAAGCGTTCTTTGCTGGTACGGCATCACTTGGCGGAGCGAATGCTTACCTGCCGAGCGTTGCGGTTACGATTCAAAACCTTGGCAATGGCGAGCGTTTAAACGTCAGTAATGTCAGCGCCACTGGGTTTGACCTAGATATTTTGGATGGCAGTAACAACAATGTTGATAGGAACTTCACCTATGCAGCGGTGGGTTATGGCAAGGCGGTTTAGTATGGGGCCAATGCTGTCCACAACAGGCTAAGAAATGGCTACCCATGACTATGTCGTAGCAAATGGCACCGGAAGTGCCGTGAGAAGCGATCTTAATAACGCTCTTGCGGCAATCGTTAGCCAAAACAGCAGCAGTTCCGCGCCATCGACAACTTATGCGTATCAGATTTGGGTTGACACCAGCGCGAACAAAATAAAGCTGAGGAATAGTGCTAACAACGCTTGGCTTGAGGTCGGCACAACCACAGGCGGGGTGCTTTCAGTCACTGATGCGTTGATTAACGCGATCACGGTTGGCCGTGGAGCGGGTGACGTTGCGACGAATACGGCGGTTGGCGATAATGCGTTAAATGCAAATACAACTGGCGCTAACAACGTAGCTGTCGGTGCGGAAGCACTTGATGCAAACACCACCGCTGATAACAACACTGCTGTTGGTTATCAATCTTTAACAGCAAACACTACAGGATTTAGCAATAGTGCTGTAGGTAAAAGTGCTTTAGGTGCTAACACGACAGGAGATCAAAATGTTGCTGCTGGTCACAACGCACTTACTCTTAACACTGCTGGCAATCAAAACACTGCTGTTGGTACATCTGCTTTAGAAAATAATACCGGAAGCAGCAACACTGCCGTCGGCTGTGAAGCGTTAGAAGACAACACCAGTGGTGTTAGTAATACCGCTATCGGGTTAGAGGCACTTCAACACAACACTACGGCCAATTTTAATACTGCTGTAGGTTTTGAGGCTTTAGAAGTAAATACAACTGGTGCTCAAAACGCAGGCATCGGAAGCAGAGCCCTCCATAACAACACCACTGGGACTAACAACGTAGCTTTTGGGCACCACGCTCTTTACAGCAACACCACTGCCAATGACTGCGTTGCCGTTGGGCGAGAGGCTCTCACTAGCAACACCACTGCTAGTAACAACGTAGCTGTTGGGCGAAGTGCTCTCCAAACCAATACCACTGGAGCGTCAAACACAGCTACCGGAGTCAGTGCACTTCAAGAAAACACCACCGGCGCTGGGAACGTAGCTATTGGTGCATTTGCACTTGATGCAAACACTACCGCTAGTAATAATACGGCTGTCGGTTATGTATCTTTAACATCAAACACCACTGGTACTGAAAACACGGCTACTGGAAGAAACTCTCTTTCTAGCAACACCACTGGTGATTACAACGTAGCCGTTGGTTCACTAGCATTAAACGGAAATACAACTGCCGATAACAATACTGCTGTCGGTTATAACTCTCTTAGAAATAACACCACTGGTGGTAACAACGTAGCTGTTGGATTCCAAGCTCTCCGTCTCAATACCACTGGCACTTTAAACACAGCTTGCGGACAAGAAGCTCTTGAAGACAACACCACCGCTAGTTATAACGCAGCTTTTGGACGGCAAGCTCTTGCAAATAACACTACTGGCAGTGACAACACAGCTGTGGGATACCAAGCTCTTGTCACCAATACCACCGGTTTTAACTTGACAGCCGTTGGACGACACGCTTTATACAGTGTCAGCACTGGCACTAGCAACACTGCACTTGGCAAAAATGCGGGCGACTCAATTACTACTGGCGATGCAAACATTTGCGTTGGCTATGACGCTGATTGTGGATCAACTACAGAACATTCAATTACAATCGGTGTCGTAATTGGGGCTATAGGTGATAATTATTTTACTTTTGGCAAGTCAGGCAACCGCGTCTATAACCAGTTCACATCAAACGCATCGTGGACCCGCAGCTCTGATGTTCGTCTAAAGAAAGACATTCAAACCAATGCTGATTTGGGCCTTGGTTTTATTAATGACCTAAGAACAGTTACTTATAAATGGAAGGCACCGTCTGAGCTTGACACCAGCTTTTCTGGTTACAACGCAGACAAGACTGAAGCTGACTACACCAACAAGATGTACGGCTTTATTGCTCAAGAAGTAAAGCAAGCTCTTGATGATCACAACGTCACTGACTTTGCTGGCTGGACTACTGACAATGAAGACATCCAAGGCATTAGCTACGAGATGTTCGTGATGCCGCTGGTAAAAGCGGTGCAGGAACTGTCTGCAGAAAATACTGCGCTCAAAGCTAGACTGGATGCTGCAGGCATCTGACCTCTACTTTTTACAAGACAATGCCCGAAGAAACTCTGACCGCTGCAGAAATTGCCCAAAACTATTCTGCAGCTTTGGATTCCGTCACTGTCATCACTGACCTGATGGCACTTAGCGCCCGCGATGCTGACCAGACAGCAACAGTTGCTCGCAATGTCGAGCACCTGCAGTTGATGGTTGCCAAGACCTACTGGACAACAGAAGATCTTGCTCCTCTTAACGCAGCAATCACCGCAGGTAGCTGATGCAAAAACCTGATCCAATGATGTCCGCGTCTTACGGGGCTACGGACATCGAATCTCAGAACAATAGAGTCACCTGGCTTGAGATGCTCTATTTGCACGAAGGCCGCGACAAGCCTGACCATCCAAAGCGTGGCCTTTATACGGGCCTGAGCCGTAAGCATTTGGTTTGGCCTGGTAGTGACGAAGATTGATCCTGTAGATCACATCCAAAACCGTCCATTGACT
>VMHT01210627.1_pt1 | contig 13454 bp, 18 predicted proteins | sample 4693611 | NCBI WGS metagenome assembly VMHT01 (sample SAMN12280063, study PRJNA550983) | marine metagenome | isolation source: seawater sampled from same location over 5 years 0.02-0.2 micron viral filtrate | place: USA: collected off the coast of southern California halfway between the port... ... | reverse complement strand
TCTCTTCGTCAACTCGAAGACCTCTTGCTTACGCAGTGCCATCGTGTAGGCCAATGCGTAGACAAGGGATCTCTGAGGTCCTGAGAGTCCACCTCTCCTGACGTTGTGTTCTTCTACCGATGCTCTGAGCTTCTGGATCTGATCAGCGGTCCATGTTCCATGAACAACTTTACGGTCCTTGCCCTTGACCTTGGGAAGCTTGAAGCCTTGGAAGGGGTTCTTCTCAAGGGACCCAAGATCCACCAGTCGTTGCATGACAGAGCTACAGCGAGACCTCCAGTTCTTGATGGTCTGGAGTGAGTAGCCCTTACCGAGATGGATCTCTCCCAGAAGACGGAGACCTTCGGTTGTGACGAGATGCACGTACTTGGCTTCAGGGACCACGGTGCTCCTGTCCCTCCCTTGGAGGTTGAAGAACTTGTACCAGCTGGTCCTAGTCTGGACGATGGTGTCTCTCTTGAGCTGACCCTTCAGCTCCTGAGCTACGCACCACTCATCGATGCAGTCCCACATGTCGAGGGCCTTGTCTCCAGCCGAGGCCTTGGGTGCCGAAGCCTCAGCTCTCAGTTGTTCTTCCATCAGGACAGCCTTACGGTTGGCCTCACGTTTCGACTTCGTGCCCAAGGACCTAGTTACCCTCTTACCATCGATGAAGAACTTGGCGTTCCACACCTCGGAGTTACTGTTCTTGAAGAGACTGGCCATGGAAGTAACCTTAGCAAGTGTCCAGACAAGTGTCCATCAACCCCTCTAGGAGGCCGTCAGTGCAGAGAACCCAGATTCATGACATCAGTTAACAGCCTTGGCATGGTCTAGAGATGGGCCATGGTTGGCTCCTAGGGCCCATGCTCAGGGGGTACCCCACCCCTTAACTGTCCAGCATGTGTCCACTGAGTGTCCATGGATGGCTGGAGTTGGGCCTAGCTGAGAGCTTGTGTAGGGGGCGGCGGGGGGAAAGGTCTGGGCACCGGTGTGTAGGGCCTCTCGAACTTAGCTGACCCACCCCCACTTCTGGCTAGATGCTACCTGTCCCTTAGAAGCCCGAGCCACCCTAGGTAGCATCAAAAGAGGTGCATCCAGAAGGTTCAGTACCTCCATGAAGAGAGGCTCACAGGAGGCTCATGCGAGCCCTCAGAGCCCGCCTCAGGCCTCCCAAGGTCTTCCGAGGGTACTGAGTCACCTGAACACAGAACCTGCGTTTCTGGCCTCTCAGGTGGGGGGCACTCTGACGCTTAAGTAGGGGGCACTCTGGCCCGCACTCAACTCATCGGGGAACTTGAAGTGTTACTGCCAACCTCCGCCAGCACCTTGGCCCAGACCTCTGCCCAGACGTAAGCATGGGCTCGGGTAGAGACAGGATGTAGGAGGTGTCAGGAGGAGGAACTGGAGTGTGGGCTGAGGTTTGGGCCTTGGTGGTGATGACGGGTCTTGTGCTTCGTCCACACATGGCAGTTGCCAGACACAGACCCTTGCTTACCCACGGCCCCGTAGCCCACCCCTAGCCACCTCAAGCCCTCCAAGTGTCACTCCAGCGTCAGGGAGATGAGGCCAAAGTGTCAGTACAGCGTCCTCGGTCAGGACCTTGGTGTCACTAGTTAACTACCGTTCCAGTGTAAGGACTTAAGTGACACCGCCACAGGGGTCAAGAACGCGGTTTTTGCAACTTTGGCCTCCCAAAGAGAGGACCTAGTGACACCTCTGTGACACCCTTCTGACACCTAGTCTGACACCAGAAGTTGTGGTAGTAACCACCAACCTCAGTGGTAGACCTAGGCACCTTGGGCCCAGACCTCAGCCCAGACCTCTACATGACAGATCAGACAGAAGGTTGGCCAAGGGTCCTTGGGAGTCAAGTGCCACCTGAGCCCATCCAGAAGTAGTGGTGTTAACCACCAACCTCCGGGTAGGACCTTGGGGGCTAGAGACAACTAGATCGTCACCTCTTCCAGAGCTACCCCAAGGCCCGTCCTTCGACGCCGTACTGACACCACATCAGTCAAGGTGACTCCATGCTTCTCTGCTGCCGATCCGTTGGATCTGCTTGGTAGAGACACCGAAGTTCCGTGCCAGCTTCTTACGGCTCTTGGGGCTTCCGTCCACGTCCAGAGCCTTGCGGATCTGTCGTACGTCTAGTTCGTCTAGGACGGCTGCTGGGTTGGCCTCACCGGGGAGTGATGTGCCACGATCAGAGTTGATCTCCCGCCAGCGTTCAGACCTGGAACTGATGATGATGTCACCAAGTCTTCGGCCACCTTCGAAGTAGGCAGTGAGGCTGGCGTCCTCAGGATCCATCCCAAGGAAGGTACGGGCCATGGCCGATGCCACAGTCAGGACCTGCTGGTCTCCGTAGCGGAGGCGGTCTCGTTCATCAGGGGTGATGGTTGTGCCCTTGTGTGGGGCTCCAGAGGCTAAGCCTCCTTCAGTGATCCAGAGCCCATCTGCTCCGGGTACTGCGTAGTAAGTGTCATCCTTCATGACAGCGTTCCTTCTCGATCTAGTGTCCTCTTCCATGAGACGATCTCAGTGGGGGACAGGTTGTGTTCTGTAGCGATCTCCGTAGCCATGAGGAAGACCTCTGGCCCACGCTTAGGAAGGCCGAGGATCCTCTCTGCTACAGCATCAAGTTGTTCTGGGAAGACCAAGCCCTTGAGCTTCATCTTCAGTTGGTCAACGGGCTCCACTGCGTAGATCCCTCATCAGCATGTGGCAGCGTGCCTTGGACAGGCCAAGCTTGCTTGAGACCAGATGCACGTCCATCTCATCAGCAGTTCCCTTACGGAACTTCACAGAGAGGAGCTCATCCAGCATCGCGTCGTACTGAGTTACTGACAGTCCGGGGAGCCAGATCTCAAGCTTGCCAGTAGCAGTAGGAGCTAGCTGGTCAGCTGAGTAGACATCAGCCGCAGGATCTACCCGTTCATCAGGGATGCTGCTGGCGGACATGGCACCGGGGATGAAGATCTCCTCGACTGGCTCTGGTGTAGGGCCACTGGCGAAGGGGTCTTCTGTGTTCCATGAGACCTCATCCGAAGTCTTGGTACTTGATGTACTCACACCTTCCGTCTTCTTCTGAGAGGCAGGGCCGTGAACCATGTTCCAGGTTGTACTCAGGTAGACAGGCTTGATGCCGTACGTCTTGTCTAGCCCACTCTGCAGCAGGGCATCTCTGTCTGGGTACTTGTCCCGGATCTCGTAGCACAGATCACTGGCTACTGGTGTTGGGAGGCGGAGGCTGTAAGCCACGTTCTCGATCGTCTTGGGATCCATCTTGGATCTCCTTCATGTTCTGTAAGGCAGGGAACCGAACTTCGTCGATGTCCTCTGCGGGTACTTGTTTGCATCCCTGAGTGCTCAGCTTGGTAGCGAGCTCTTCAAGGGACTCTGGTGAGAGGCCTAGTACGTCTGGCCAGTAGCACAGGCGTAGACCTGAGCCGGACACATGGTCTCGGTAGATGGGGTAGCAGAAGGCTTCCGCCACCATGGGATCAACACCTCGGTTGGTAAGCCAAGTGTCGATGACCATGATGTACTTGTTCTGATCAGGATGGAAGGGACTGTTACTTACCACGAGGCAGTGTCCTCTCCATGATCTTCTTGGGCCAACTCCAGCCAGACTCAAGCTTCTCTCCAAGGCCAGTGACCTCAAGGTGTAGAGCCCAGCCGATGTCCATGCTCAGCTTGTACTTGGCTGAGACCTTGGCCACCTCCTTCTCGGTAGCGGAGGTCATCAGCTCTCTGACTAGTGAGTCTTGTTCCTTCTGACTTAAGTGTTCGAGGCGATCAGTCTTCATCTGCCAACCTTCGCTGGCGGACTTCGTTCTTAACCATGACGTCTGCCTCTTCATGCATCCATGCCAGTGACAGGGCCATGAGGTTGCCCAAGTGCTCCAGCTCTTCGCCGATGCAGGTGACCTCTTCGCCAGCCTCTAGCTGTTCGTCTTGCTTGTACTCAAGCTCAGCCATCAGCTCTTCGATCATGTGAACGGAGGCCCCCAGCACCATGAGCTTCGTCATGCGTCTCATGTCTGATGGGAGGAAGTCGTCTAGGTACCACTCCGTTCCCTCTTCTGTGAAGAAGATCCATGGGCCACAACCACAGGGCTGTCTTGCATGGAAGGGAACCGATGAGCACTTGGACTCGTTGAAGTTCTTGGTTGCTACGGGCTTCCGCTTGGACTCTGAGCCACACAGGAAGAACTCACATCTACCGATGTAGCCTTGCTCGATGGCCAGTTCCGCAAGCTGCATGGCTTGACGGAAGAAGATGAAGCCAGCGTCTACTGGCTCTTGTTGATGTTGGTTACTCATGTTGAGTTAACTCCATTGGGCAGCCCGAGGCCCAGACCTTCGCCTGAGCCTCTAGGGCTACCGAGTTGTTCATGTACTTGTTAAGCAGAGACCACTGGAGGTGGGTTCTTCTGCATCCACTTGCCCTGCATGTAAGCAGCGAAGGGATCTAGTTGTCGGGGACACATCTGGTAAGGACCATCCCACAGCCTCTTGGCGAGGAGTTGGGCTGTCTTGTAAGCCGTCCATCCCCCCAAGGTTGCTGCCTCTCGCACCTCTTGGTGCCTGAGGAAGCTGATCGCGTCATCCAAGGTGCAGTTCATCCTTCACCTCTCATGAACCGAGCGTCGGCCAAGGAGAGTCCCTGCTTCACACAGGTAGCCTTGTCAGCGATGGGCATCTTGTTCCAGTTGTCATGGAGCATGTTCTTACGCAGTCGGGCCACAGTGCCAGTAACGACACGGAGGTTCTCCACTGCGAAGGCACCACCAGCCTCTGGCGGAAGGATGTAAGTCACTGAGTACTTGAAGCCTTGTTCTCGGCTCATCCACTCAGCATGTTCGAAGAGCTCCAGCAAGAGCTTCATCTGAAGTTCGGTGTGAGTGACCCACAACTTCTGCTTCTTGGCTTGAGCGATGGCCTTGTTCATGGAAGTCTTCGCCACCTTGGTGACGTTCTTCCCGTAACGCATCCGCTGCTCCTTGATGTCCCCCATGCGTTCAGCTACTACGGCGTAGACCTGACAGTAAGGGCACTGGCATCCACGATCGTTGGCTGTCTTGCAGAGGATGACTCCACCAGTACCGCCAGCCATGGAGGGGCAGTAGGCAGAACCAAGGTTCGTTGGTGTGATCTTCTCAGGGCTGGTGATCCCAGCTTCGATGTTCTTCTTCTCAGCCTTGGCGGCGAGGTCTTGTTGTTGAGTTGTCGATGTCTTCTTGGACATGGTTAAGTCTCCGGAGAGTTGTGCTACCAAGCAGGGGCCTCTGCCCGGAGGCAAGGCCTTGCTTCGACCGGACAGCGGAGACGGCCCACTGCTCAGTAGCGATGTAAGTAAGTAAGTTCGTTGTCACCTAGTACAGGTGGTTGCCTCAGTTGTTGAGGTCTTGGTACTGAGGATGGATCCAGATGATCTCTCTCAGTGATCCGTAGTCTTCAGACCGGAAGTTGTTGGTGTTACCAACTACCTCGGCCTTGAAGCTTGGGATGATGTGCATGGAGTCCTGGAGCTCAGGCGTCCACTTGTGCATGGCAAGAGCCATGATGTAAGTCAGCATGGTGGCTGTTCCTTCTGTTCGGCGTTGAGGCTTCTCTGCATGAGTTCCTCTGACGCCTTGTCTTCTCTGGCGGACTGTTCTAGTCGCAGCCAGATCTTCTTCTCTGCGGCATCTAGGTTCATCACCTTGGGCCCAAGCCTCTGCCTCGCATGTGCGATCAGGTCTCGTTCGTCTCTCTTGACGTCAGCCTTGGATGAGAACATGACGATGCCCTTCAGTAGGCGATCACCACAGTCCTTCCATCGTTGGATGACCTTGCCGCTACCGAAGTAGCTGCTGAGTTCGAACTGCTGGCGTTGGGTGTGCTGATGCTTACCGAAGTACCACATGTCTCTGTCGAGGTTGTGAACTGCGTACAGGATCCACGAAGGTCTCTTGCCTTCTACATGGAGCCGACACCGATGGGCTTGTAGGTCGTTGAGCGGTCTCATGATCACCGCCCCCAACCTGAGCCACGACCTCTGTTCCTGTTCTGCTTCTGTCGTTGAGTGAAGCGTTGGTTCGAGGCTTGGATCCTTGCTTGTTCCTCAGGTGAGATCTGTCTGCCCTGAGGCTTGGAGCTGTAGCCAGTGTCGGAGGTTGATGAGTAACCACCTCTCATCCCAGCTGTGGGAGAGTCCCAGTCAACTGAGTGCCACAAGCCTTGGGCCTTGATCTCCAGCTTCCTGTTGTACGTCTTCCAGTACTGGGTAGGGTTGGTCTGCTTAAGCATCAGCCAGTCAGATCGGGTCATGGAGAACTGATCCTTCTCACCGGTCTCGATGTCGATGGACTTCTGTAGCTGCCTCTCAGCGGCTCTCAGTTCCTCTGTACGGGCTTGCTCGTCTAGATCCTCCTGCTGGGTCAGCTTCTCCTCGATGGCTTGTAGCTCGGCCTGAGCCTTGGCTTCAGCCTTCTGGCGGAGGGTGTCGGTCTCCTTGCGGGGAGAGATGTAACTCCAACCTTCTGGTAGGGGCGGAGCTGTCCACCCAAGGCCCAACTTCTCGATCATGACACCGAGGCTGTACTCGTAAGCCCTCAGTAGATCCTTCTTCTGTTGACGCAGGCGGTCCTCTGAGTTCTTGGCGTAGGCCCGTTGTACCACCACCTCGAAGACGAAGGGTTGTACGTCCTCACCCCAGAGAGCAACGGCTACGTTCTCTCGTCTCTGTAAGGTTCGGATGAGCCTCACAGCTTCGGGTGTTACACCAAGCAGCTCCCCCAGTAGGGAGTTACTCCAAGTGGAAGTCTCTAGCATCTTCAAGAGTGCAGCTACCTCTACATCAGAGATCTTGGTGGCGATGGCTCTAGCGATCTTGGGATCACTGAAGCTACTGGATGGGAAGCCTGCTGGTACTCCTTGAGTCCTTGGCTTGCCTCTTGCGTTGAGTTGTCGGTCATGCAGCGGCATCGAAGCCTCCTTCCTTGTTGAAGATGAGACCATCACCTTCTGGTTGTCTTGTCACGGTGACCCCTGAGTCAGTCTCAGCGAACATGGAGTTCCATCTACGCATGACGTTCTTCTTCCAGTCGGTGACATCTTGTAACTGGGTAGCCTTCTTCAGAGCCTCCTCAGACACATGCCGTGTCTTGAGCGTCTGAGTCAGTGCTTGGGTGAAGAGGTGTCTACCTCTCCCCCTTGGTGCCCGTGGCTTAGGAGCCTGAGGCTGGTGATCTTCAGGCAGTACCGTCAGACCAAGTTCTTCGGAGATCTCTTCTACAGTGACCTCTCGGAGTTGGGCTCCGGGCATCTCAGTCTTGAGTGCCTTACGGAGGGTCGAAGTAACCATCTCACCTCTAGCTTGTCCATCATCAGGTACGACGATGAACACCTGAGCTTCACGACAGTCTCCATCCTCAGTTGCCTTACGACAGCTGATCCGGTTGATGCCTTGGATCGTCTCGCCAGCAAGTGTCCGAGCGACCTCTTCGTTGTAAGCCTTCATGAACGCACGAGGCATCTCTTGCTTCTCCTTGGGGCAGGAGCTGCCAGTGAGAGTCTCGAGGTGCTTCAGCATGGACCGATCCCTCAAGAGAAGGTTGGTCTGGTAAGTAGGCTCATCCCAGTACCACTGGGTAAGGACGCAGCAGGTGCTGTGGTTGGCGTAGGCGTTGGTCCCCCTGTGCCCATGCACTGCTCCCCAGTAGGTGAGGTCCAGTGTTGATGGAACAGATCGTCCAGCTTCAACGTCGTACACCTCAGCCCCTAGGCCACGGCTTCGTAACTCTTCGACACCACGCATGGCACCGATGGCAAGAGTCAGGCCATCATGCATCTCATCCAGCTTGGTGAGTAGCTGAGTGTTCCACTCCTTCGCACCGTCCATGGACCTTGAGCCAACTGAGGACTTCTTGATCAGAGTGATGCGGAGGTTCCGGTACGACCTCATCTCCACAGATGGAGTCCAGATCTTCATGCCGTTGGGCACTAGGTCACCAAGGCTAGGACTTACGCCAGCAGTACCATCGAGGATGATGGCAGTACTGTGAACATCCGGCACTTGAGGTGCGATGCAGGCAGCAGCTTCAGAAGATCCTTCTTCCTTCTTGCGGCCAAGGCGAACGATGACACCAGAGTTACTGAGCATCCCTTGCAGGATGTCGAGCATCTTGATCATCTTCTTACGCCATGCGTTGTTCTCTTCTGCGTCTGAGTCAGGACTCTTCACAAGTCGAGGCATGGTTGATCTCAGTAGATCAGGGAAGGTCTCAGGCACAGAGATGGAGCCGAGGTTCATCAGCATCACAGAAGATCTCTGTCCTTCGCCATCATCAGGCATGATGTCTAGGACTTGTTCTAGTACTGTCAGCTCTTCCGCCAGTGGCTCTTGTAGACAGCCAAGGTGGTTCCACACTGAGGGAACTTGGATGCGATCCATCAGTGCTCTGATCCGAGAGGTAGGCACACGGTCTGGGGTCTCGAGACTGACAGCTTCATCAACGATGAGGAGTCGTCCCTTGATCAGTCCGTTGTACTTGCATGGTCGACCAGCGATGTGATCCATGAAGCAGACGTGCATCTTCCTGTGAGTCATGATGAGGAACTGAGCCTCAGCCGCTCTGGACTGGATCTCTCGTTCCCCACCTAGGCCACTGTGGATGGCATGTGCCACGCCAAGGGTGTGGTCTTCTTCAACCATCCCCTTGTCCACCAGTCGCTGGCGTAAGGAGTTGATGTTGCGGGCCAAGCTCTCAGTCTCTTCAACACTCTCTACAACGATGCAGAGTCTTCGGCCACCACTAGGTTCCATGGCAGCGAGAGCTTGTGTAGCTGTGGACTTGCCGCAGCCTGTAGGTACCGCCAAGCCCCACCAACCGGTAGGACTGTGCAGTCGTTCTTCGTACAGTCGTCTCCACTCTGAGAGACAGACTTGTGTAGGTGGCTCAGCTTCGGGGTGCCAAGCCATCAGGAGCGTCTCGATGAACGCATCACTGTTGGTGCTAGATGTCAGTCCAGCTGCTGTGTTCTCATGATCATGTGACATGAGTAACCTCCTTGCGGTCCAACCGCAGGTGAGGGGTAAGTGGTCAGGTACCAGGAGTACCCAACTTGGGAAGTCTTAAGTAAGCAGGGCCTAGGCCAACTAGGGCCAGCACTGCTGTGTGGTGAGGTGGTTACTGCTGGCCTTGGAGTGGGCTCAGGTTGGCTCAGGCCTAGTGGCCGAGGGTTGTAGTAACACCATGTACCCGTCTTGGGAAGTCAGGCCTACGGCCTAGCGTTAAGCCAGACCGTAAGCGGATGACGGGCATGTGTTGGATGACGCCACTTCAACTCCAGTTGTTGGAGCATGGCAGTCGTGCAGGTGAAGCTTGTTCATGTGAGTGGTGGTCCTTCTGGATCCTTGGGTTGCTTCAGTTGCGAAAGTCGTTCATGACCGTTAAGTCATGGCGATGATGTTGAGGGTTGAGGAGTTGTGTTCTCCTCGATGGGTCCGGTCTGATCAGGTGACCAGTTGCGTTGCTCCTGTCCAACAGTGTTGATCTGTTCGAGGAACATGTGTGGACTAGCCTTGGCCAAGTCTCTGCGTAGTCCCCTTCAAGAGTGCAAGTGTCTTCGAGCTACGGTTCCTTCTAGAAGCGAACCTTTGATCACCTGTGCCACCTCAAGCCCATGCGTAAGGTTGGTACCTCCCCTCCTCCCTAGTACCATGGAGACTGCGTTACCGTGTGACATCGGGTACTCAAGTTGGGTAGTCCCCCTCACTAGGTGTCCTTCTCTTACTTCCTCAGTAGGGGCCCTAGGATCCTCTGTACGGGCTAGCAGTTCTCGGAAGGGGTAGAGTCCATCCGGACCTTGCTGGGGCTTACAGGCCATCCTAGGTGCCTTAGCGGCGAAGCTGTGGATCTGGCTCCAGTGAGTGGAGGTTGGTGGTACTTAACCTTCTCCTTACCAAGAGATCCCGGCCGGTCAACCCATCTCTGCAAGGACAAGTCCACCCAAGGTCTGGTCTCCCCTTCACCAAGAGAAGTGCATCGGTAGTCTGGTCGATCTGTGGCTCTACTTAACAGCTGGGATGTGAGTAGTTCGTTACTGTCTCCCTCTACTTAACAGTTACATGGGTCGCAAAAGTTGGAGCTGGCGTCTTCCATCCAACATGTGGATGCACCACAAGATGTAGGAGAGGCCCAACTTGAGGTGGCCAAAGGTTGTGATCTGCGACACTTAAGCTGGCGAGAGCCTTACTACTTAAGTAACTTCTTCCCATCTGGTAGGAACAGCCCTCACAGGCCAGAAACAAGGGGCATGCCCGTAGCGGCCCTAGGATCGCTTCTCAGGCCTTCTAGGTCCCAGATGACTCCTACCCCTCGGAAGACCTTGCTGGGGCTTACAGAGCATCCTAGGTGCCCTAGCGGCGATGCTGTGGTCTTGGACCTGATGAGTTGGTGGTTGACTAGTAACTTCTGGTTGGGCTCAGGTCTGGGCCATGGGTCCTAGGTCTGACCATGGACAACCTTACCAACCTTCAACAACCTCAGTGTCTACCTCAGGCCCCCTTAGTCCCCCAAGCCAAGGCTCAGGTTGGTTGACAGATGAGGTGTTGATCTCGTCATCCAGAACCATCGTCAAGGGTCATGATCAGTCAACTCTAGGTACCTAGGTGTCAAGATGCGTCACATCTCAGAGGGTCTAGTCTACATCTAGTAGGGTCAAGTTGGCTCTTGGTCATCGGCTAGGGACACTTGTGCATCCAAGTTCTGGATGGAGTTCTCTTCTTGGTTGGCTCTCCACTCCTTCATCTTCTTGTCTTCCTCAGGCCAAGGGTCATGGCCTAGGTGTTCGATGGACCACACCCGACAGTGGAGCATGACCTTCTGCCAGTCCAAGGGTACCTCTCTTGGACCCCAGTCCTCTCGGTCGGCCAAGGTGTAAGTACACCCATCCAACCTCACTTCAGTTCTGTCCTCTGAGTACACAGCCTTGCATGGTGGGTACAGCTTGTTCTCGTGTTCACTCTTCTTACTCAACGATCATGTCCTCTTCTTCAGTTCTCTTCTCTTCTTCTGTCTTGGTGCCGGGCCATGTGACGCCAGCGTTCATGATGGCAGTGATGATCCGATCTGAGAAGTCTTCATCTAGTTCGATGGTGATCTTGGTCTTGGGCATGGGATGCCTCCTTACTTGTTACTTACTTGATCTTGTTACTTGGTTACTGCTGGCCTTGGCCAACTTGGGTTACTTGTGCTTGCTGGCCTGAGCCAACTAGTGAACACACCTTGATGGTGTACTGACTAGAGAGCTGAGACTCGTGACTGGGCCATGGGTGGCTAAGGTTGGTGACGGAAGTTGTTGGTAACACTCCACACGCACAGGTCGTGACTTGATCTGTCATCTCTGTCTACGTGAGTCAGGAGGCGGTAGCCGTCTACCCATCCTGTCCGACGAACTTGGGTGAGCAACGTGTCCGAACGCAGTGAGGATGTGAAGGGAGCGAGAGCGACCGGAACACACTGAACAGACGGCGAAGCTCCGGAGGAGCGAGATCCGTCGTCGTGAAGTGCCGCTTGACTCACTCCGAGAAGCGAACTTGTTCGCGTACGAGGACGGAGTGGAGTACACACCTCCACCTCCGCTGAGGAGGACTGTTGAGACACGACTGTTGTTCGACAGCTGATGGCTCACCACCCTGTGCCCAGACGCCAGCCTGACTGAGGTGAAGCGGAAGGTAAGGTCAACAACTACTCAACTGAGTGTGGCCTTGCCTCTACCCTGAGTACCTTCCAGTGTTGTTGTTGTTACTGGACGGCCTCTGGTCTGGCCAAGGTCGGCCTGTGTTCTGGGAAGTACCCCTGTGGCATGACAGAAGTAGAAGCTCAGGTTGGATGGGGTAAGGGGGACGCTTCGTTCTCAGACTCTAAGATGCCCCTTCTTACGTACACGACCCCAAGTCGATCTTGCGTTGCCTACAGAGCCCAGTACCGAGTCACACCTAGGCCTCTGGTGTCTAGACAAGGGCGGTACCGCGTGATAGTGGCTCAGGCCACCATCCCGCTCCCTTCGGTCGTGATGACGGTAAGAGAGAAGACGGTAAGACAGCAAGCTCCCGCTAGGAGAAGACAGGAGCCACCTCGAGGGCAGCATGGGGTAGACCCGAGCAGGCGAAGCCTGCGAGGGAAGAGAAGGAGCCCCGTCCGAAGACGAGGCAAGAGTGTGGCGAAGGTCTGGGCCCGAGGTCAGTACCTAGGACTCAGTGGTTCGAGAGAGTGGACCTCACCCTCATCATCAACTGAGAGGACAAGGTGTTCAGTCCTGGAACGTCCGAGGATCAAGTGAGTCTTGGGCACAAGCCGTAGGTCACCATGGTCATCGAAGCTCAGGTGGAAGTGAGGTTCAAGGGATGCTCTCACCTTCTGATGGATCCAGTCACAGTTGGACTTCCAGAACCAGTGGCCCTTGGGATCAGACAGGATGAGGCTGCCGTTCTCGTAGAAGACGCGGAGGCCTTCTTGTTCCTTCCAGAACATGAGATCAGTAACAGCTGTAGCAGTAAGAGCTGAAGCGATCACTTGGTCTCCTCCTTGAGGTAGGTCTCTCGGATCCTCTCCGCATCGAGAAGGATGTACTGATCCACATGGTCAGTCATCAGGGTGTCATCTCCAGTGAGGCAAGCCGCCAGCAGGGAGACGTAAGAAGACTTGAAGTCGAAGCCTTCAGGGAACGAGAAGACATCAACAGTCTCCTCAGGGTTGGTAGAGATGCTCATGCGAGCCTCCTTCGGTTGGTTAAGACAAGAGTGCCGAGTAGACACAGGACAGCTGTAGAAGCCATGGGCCTCTCCTTAAGCTGAGATGTAGATGAACTGACCACCTTGGCCAGCTACAGGGAAGAGAACCACAAGCCCGTCGGCCTGCGATCCCCAAGTGCCTGATCAGGCTGATGTGTTGCCTACGCAGACAGCTCAGAGGTTGTACGCACAGTCATGCAAGGTCGGAGCCGGACCCGGTGTCAGTCGCTCGTCATCAAGACTTGATCTGTGGAGGGAACTTGACGCTGCCTCTCTTGGACAACACATCAACACGGAGCCGCGAGGCCGGAGGCCGATGCGTGTCTTGCTGCCTTGGAGAAGATGTCCAGATGTTCAGGGGGGGTACCCTTGTCTGTGGGGCACCGGGGTCCAGTTCAGCTTGAGCGTGAGCGGAGACCTGTCTTGAGTACGCGACCCCATTTTCCAACAGGGGTCTGACTACGCCTCGCTCCACTTACGCAGATCATCATCCTGAGCGTGGAGGTAGGTCTGCACAGTGAAGGCAGCGGAGTGATGTCTCGCCAGCTTCTGAAGGACATGGACAGGGCAGCCGCTGGCGGCTAGCTCAGTCAGTCTTCCATGTCTCATGGCATGCATGTCTAGCGGTCCTACTGAGTCTCTCTCAGGTAGGCCTGCCTCAGCACGATCAGGTGCGAGGATCTTCTCC
>VMHT01196957.1_pt1 | contig 13457 bp, 12 predicted proteins | sample 4693611 | NCBI WGS metagenome assembly VMHT01 (sample SAMN12280063, study PRJNA550983) | marine metagenome | isolation source: seawater sampled from same location over 5 years 0.02-0.2 micron viral filtrate | place: USA: collected off the coast of southern California halfway between the port... ... | reverse complement strand
TACAGAGAATCTGCGTTTGTTGGTTGTCCTCCAAAATATACTTCTTTTGCTCCCCCAGTTGTTCCCCCACCAAAAGTAGAATTATTCCAATAATATGTGCCTGCGTTTTTCTTATAATGAGCTACATTTTTTAAGGAATTTGCTTGAAGAGCTCCAAAACGTATGTTTGATGTATTATTAGAGGGAGCTCCTGATCCTGTAGCATTTTCTGATTTTATATAAACATTCCAAAAATCTCCATTAAATATAGGAAAGTAAGATGTTGATTCTGCACCTGCAGTAGTTCCTAATTCAGGAATCCAAGTTAATCTACCATATTGGCTAAAGTCTCCTGAGGAAGATATGTCTGTGTTTACAGAATTGTAAGGTTCTAATATTAAATGACTGTTTTGCTCAACATTAGCTGATGATCCCCCTAGAGTAGTATTTTCTGAAAAACTAAATAGATGATAAATTGGTGTACTTTCAGGAAGAGCATATCTTGAGGGTTTTACCCTAAAAGTTATTGTTTTATTACTAGCAGATTCAAAATTTTTATTTATAGAAGCAGACCAGTCTGTTTTTATAAAAAAACCATTTTCAGTTGAATCTCCTTTTAAAGCTAATCCTGATTTTTCATAACTAAACGTTTTATATCCTGTTTGGTCTTTTACAGGTCCACCATATTCTTTTACATTTAAAGTAGTAGTTGGTATACCATAACAATTCATTATAGCTCTTAAACCTCTTTCTGTTCCTTTAGTTTTTACTAAATAAGGTATATTATGGTATATACGTTTCCATACCCTTTTAGTTATTTCTTCTTTAGGAATAGAACCTTCATTTGAAGCAGTTACCATAGTTTCTGAAGGGTTGTTGGAAGATGAATAAAAATGAGCTACATCATATTGATTACTTCCTGTTCCTTCTCCTAATATATATTCTGCTAATGCTGCATTTTCAAATTGATCAAATGTGTCTATACCTAAACTTTTTAAAGAGTGATATACTAAGTTTTTAGATATACCCTTTGTATGATGAGTGTCTTTTGTTTTTGTTATATGTTTAATATAAAGCCATATATGGTCAAAATATTGACCAACCATATCGATAAAATCTGTATAATATGAATTTGAGTCGTTTTCTTTTATATGATAAGGTATTGTGTTTTTTAGTCTGTGGTTATTTTGTCTATCAAATAAAGAAGCTGATAATAATTGTCCTCCATAAAATGCTGAAGTATCTATTTCATGTCCTATCCATGTTTGTGCTTCTGAAGATGTTATAGAATAAGGTATATAAGGAGGTTTACCTGGAGAACTAGGTTCTGTTTGTTTAGGCCATGTAAAAATATTAGATCCTGTTGTGTAATATAAGAATCTTTCATATCCATCAAATCCTTTTGTTATATTATCTATTTTTTTAATAATTTCTGTTTTGTTATTATTAACAGCAGTAGCTAATGTGTTGGTTGTAGCTGCGTTTTCAATTTCTCCTATTGTTTTATTAAAAGTTTCTATTTGTTTTAATTTACTTTTAAAGTTTTTTAAACGTTTTTCAGCACTACCAAAATGTATAAAATTTTCAAAATGATAAGGTTTAAGTACTTCTTCTAAACTTTCAGATACTGGCCTTACATAATCATAAGGTATTTCTATATTTTCATCAATTTCTAAAGAATTAATAAGACTATTATAAGAAGAACTTACAGTATATTCTAATATTTGGTTATAATTTTTGTAATTTGAAGGTATAGATGAGTTGGTTCTTACATTTAAATTAAAATTAGGACCTCTTAAAGGAATAGTATCATCTATAGGAGGAGGTGTTCCTAAATCTACTTCAATAGTTATTGGATCTACTATAGATTCTACTATTTTAAAAGTTAATTGAGGAGTTATTGTTGAAGGTAAAGGATTTAATGTTTTTATTAATAACTCATATTTAGGAGCTTTTGTATTTAATAAAGCATTTATTCCTAATATATTTACATCATTTCCAAAATTTAAAACAAATTCTTTGAAATAAGATGAATTTTCTAATTCTGAGATAAAAGATCTTATTGATTTTCTAAAGAAACCATTTTTTATGTTTGGAGATACTATTCTAAGTTCTGTACGAGTAGATGAGATTTCTTTAATTTTAAAAGGATCTTCATCTGTACTGAATATTTTTGTTCTTTGTATATTTAATTTTAATTTAAAACTACCTATAGTGTATCCCCTAGATGATAATATATTAGCGGGATCTAATAACAATGATGAATTATCATTATTATTAATATTTCCTGTTGTTTGGTTATTATCTATAGTATATTCAGTGAAATTAGGGGTGGAAGTTAATAAATTGTCAGCATTATCATATATAAAGAGTTCTATGTTGTCTTCTGGTCTTCCAAAACTTTTTGGTATTGTTTTAGAGGAAACAGTATCTAACTGGAACCTAGGAGATGTGTATGTTTTTATTGCTTTTGCCATTAATTTTTATTTTTATGCCTCATCATCTTCATATGTAATAATAGGTATATTATATCTATTAATTTCTTTTATATCTACATTTAAATCTTCTAAAGTGTTTATAGGTGGTCCACTAACTATCCCTCCTATAGCTTGAGAATTTAATAATATAACAAATTCTGAATTAGGTGTATTTGGAGGTGTTCCCGATTGTAGTTTAAGGACTTTTAATATTTTAATATCATTTATTATTCTTTTTCTTCCTGATTGCATATAATAATTAAGAGTATCCGTATTTCTATTTCTAATAACTGTAAAATTAGGTATAAAAGGGTGTTCATTTTCTATAGAATCTATATCATCTTTTAATGTTTCTATTTGGTTTCTTAAGTTTTCTATTTCTTCTAAAGAAGGATTTAAAGGAACCCCAGCATATTTGGAACTTTTTCTTATTATATTAATATGTGATTTTCTACCTCTTAAAGGTATATTATAAAATAAAGAATCATACATATCAAATAATTCACTTAATAAATAACTTTTAGGTAAAAATTCTACAAATTTTCTCATTATGGAATCTCTAGCTTCTTTTATTCCATAAACATTTTTATCTAATTGTATTTCTGTTGTTTCATTAGCTAATGATGTTTCATTTTCTATACCTACAATATAAGGTTCAAAATGTACGTGTGGTTCTGTTTCGTTAGGATTACTCATAAATGTCATCTGATTTTGGTATATCATAAAATTGTACTCTGATTTCTCCATTAATATCATTAAGGTAATGCCCCGAATGAGGAGTAAGATTAGAAATTATACGACCAAATTCATCTATACTATATTCTTCATTTGATAATTCTCTAGTTGAATGGGTTTTTCGTATTTCTTTTACAAATCCTTTTACGTCATGTAGTTTGTTGAAATTATTTACTTGTTGTCCATTAATTATAGGGTTGTTTCTATACCATATTTTTATAGTTTCTCCAGGGTATATTCTTCTTGTATTTTGACGTATTTCTCCTGTGTCATTTAATCCAATACCGTACATTCGTATTATACATCCCCCATTATTTGGTTCTCCTTCTAGGTAGTCTTTTCTTGGTCTATTTTGGCCTTCTTGCCACCCCATACCATTTATATGCCAACCTGGTTTATTAATAGGACTATATAAATCATATAAATCATCTTGTTTTCCTTCTATACATGTAACTAAAGATGTTGTATGATCTATAACATCTAATAAACTCATATTATCTATACTTGTACTAAAATCAAATAAGTTTAAATCTTCATCTGAAGATATATCTGGAAGTAAATTAGGTATATTATTTAATGCATTAAGGTCTAGTTTTTGACATAATTCATCTGTTGGTGTATCATAACTATGTCCTAGGGCCTTTTTTATAGTTTGTAAAGTATCACCATTAGTTATTTTTCTTTTACCTGCATTTTGCATAATATAAACAGGTAAAGGGTTAGCTTCGTTTTCAAATTTTAATAAAGTATTATTAGGGTAAAAAGGGTCTTCAGCTTTTATAATTGCTTGTTTGTTAACTAATATAGTATCTAATCTTTCTATTGTATTATTTAATTGTAAAATTTGATCTGCAAATTCATCTTTATAATCATCTAAATATTCTTGACTTTGGTTTATTAAAGCATGATGAGATTTATTTCCCTCTTTTGGAATATTATAAAAAAGATCTTTATAAGCTTCAAAAAAATGTTTTGTGTTAATTTTAGGTTTTGATTTAATAATATCATCAAAACTACTATTAAGATAATCTGTGGTTTCTTTATTATTGTATATTTTTTTATTTAAAGGTAATTTCATTATCTGATAACTTTAAAAATATACTTATTATCATATATTGTTGTTCCATCATTATTTTCATGTTTAAGTAAAACACGATAATATCTTTCTGGTTGTAAGCCTTTCATATCTAAATCAAAATACATACCCTCACTATTAGCACTTAATTTTGTAAAAGTATCATCAAAAGGAATAATTTCTTCTTCTGTGTGCCCGTCTCTTATACTATAATATGAAGTTGCTTTGAAATATCCTGTGTCTAGAAAATTTGAAGTTGTTACAAAAGTTCTTGTAGGATATTGATCTCTTACGTGAATTTTTAATCTTGCTTCTTCATTTTGGTTATATTCTTTTTTTAAGTTATATAAAACAACATTTAAATCTCCACTTGTTTTAGCTGAAGATTGGTAAGAATGCACACTATCATCCCATTTAAAAATTAATTTTGGAGGATAAATTGTATGGGTGTCTACAGAGAAATATTGTAATTCACCTGAACTACCCGAAACATTTGCTTCTACCCCTTTAGGTTCTTTTATTATAAAACCTTCATTATTTATTCCTGTAGGGTACGTTTGGCCTGCATAAAGACTTGCACTCCATTTTTGAATTATACTAGTTACATCTAAATTTGTGTTTAAATCATCTCCTATTTTAAATTGTTGATTTACTTCAAATCCACTTCCTGTATAAAATGTTCCTCCTCCTTCTGTTAATAATGATGAACTAATAGACCCTGTTGTACCGTTTGAGAAGCTTCCAGTTGCCCAATAATTTTTATTGTCACTATTGTCTCTAAAAAGCCAAGAACTCCCATTAGATCCTGTTGGTATGTTTAGATACTTTCCTGTTCCTTCATTCCATGATTGTGAGATAGGGAATGATTGTATATTAAAAGTAGTTACTAAATTTTTAGCTTCCATAGCATTTAACTGTAAAAATACTTTTGTAATACCATCATTAAATTTTAATGATGCAGAAGCAGGTATTATCCCCATTTTTTCTATTGCTGTTTTTATATCTGAATCATTAAATTTAATAAGTATTCTAGAAGGATAATGATATGGGTTTGAGCTTCCTTTTTCTTTTACTAATTCAAGGATTTCATCACGACCAGCATTTAAGCCTTTTCTGTCTGGGTGACTATATAAAGTTGTATCTTTTTCAGGAAATATAAAGTAGTTTGCCATTTTAGTATGTTGTTACACGTCCGTTAATATCTTGATTGGGGTATTTTAATTCAAAAATACTTGGATCCATAGAAGGGTATATTACTCCTTTTTTAGTTGCCCCTTTAAAATCATATCTATATTTAGAATATCCTAAATCTTCTGAGTTTAAATTTTTTAATTCTACTAATTCAACTGTTTGTACTCCTTGTACTCCCCCTATTAAGTTTTCTATTTCTGAAATTATAATAGGTTGATTTATTTGCCATGTATCTATTTTAAAGTAATTTTGTAATTCTGATATACATTGTAATAGTGTTGCTTGATTATTAAAGTTTTTAAAGGTTGTAATTTCAAAATCAACCCCAAAATTAATTACATATGCATTTTTTATATTAATAGCATCTGTTAGCATTCTGTATTCTTCTAAATAAGTAGATAAATTGGTTTTTGTAGCTGTGTTTAAATCTGTTAGTTTTTTAGTTGAATTATATCCTAAAACATATAAATTTAAAGCTAAAGGATTTGGTATTCTATTTGGTTCATTTGTATATGGAGTTATTTGATCGTCTTGAGTTATATAAGCTTTAGCTATAGAACCAAAACGTGGGGGTAATGATAAAGTTCTAATAACATAATCATTTTTTGTTACTGTTCTATTTTGAGTGGCATAGCTTGCCATAGCATTCATTCTTATTTCTTCTAATGTATCTCCTGATCCTCCCCCTCTTGCTGGTTCTGGGTTAGTAACTGCTACTGAAGTTTTTACAAAATTAAATAAACCATCAGCTAAATTAGGTTTTGGTGTAATACCTAATGTTCCTACTCCTGTTACAGTATTACTAGCTACATTGGCTTCTAAACCACCTCCTACAAGATATTTTACAGTTAATGTTGTATTTGAAGGTGCTTCTCCATAAGATTTTGTATATAAAAAGTTTGAAGGATCATAAGCTATATCTAATTTGTCTCTTCCATCTTTAACCCCTAAACCTATATTATTAGGGTCAGGTGTTATAATAGTATCTCCTTCAATAGCTGCTCCTGCTCCAAATTGAATTTCTAGTGTGTTTGCTTTTTTAAAACGAGTTATAAATCTTTTAGGAACTTTTTTTACTTTTAATAAAAAAGGAGTTTGTTGATTATATTGGTATAATTCAGGATCATTAGCTGCTGTATTTTCCATAGATTCAAATACTGTGTCTTGAGCTAAATAAGGAACTTCTGTCCATACATTTCCTTCAGCATCTTTTATTGATTCTATTCCTATTATTCTATCATTAAATAAATTTAAAGTTTTAAACTGTTCAACATTTCCTATATTAAAAGTTGTTGTTAAAATTTCAGCTGAAATTGCTTTTGTTTGTTTTTTTAATAAATAATATTGTGGATTATCTGAATTATCATATTTATACACACTAACATCTGTAGTGTCTAAAGAAGAAGATATTCCAAAACGAACAGCTTCAGGTGAATAAAATGTTCTTCCTTGGGTTGAAGTAAAAGTTGAATTAGGGTTGATAGTTAAAGCATAATCCCAATCAGGTATGTAAACTCCTGAACCATTATCTTTTGAAGGAAGCAATTGAAATACATCTAAATTTACTGTTGCTGTTGAAGTTGATTTAGGTATATAACCCATAGAATAAGCTAAATTATACAAATTTTCTCTTTCTAGTGCTGTAGATAAAAAAGTTTCTCTTACCTGAGTATCTGTGTAAAAAGATAAAACATCACCTACATATGCCGCCATTTCTAAAAACATCATTCCTGGATTACCCTCACTAAAATCATTAAAATTATTAGGAAAATAAATTTTAGTAAAGTTCATTAGATCATTTTTAAAAGAAGTATAATCTTTATTTAAATATTTTACTTCTCTTGCATTATCTGTGTTTGATACTTTTGTATAAGCCATTATTCTTGTTTTTTAAAATTAAACCCCATTAGTATTTTCTTCAGAGAAAAATATTTCATCTTCACGGTAAGCTTCAAATGGATCATTTATATTAATTTGTATAGCATCTGGAATTCCCATATTATCTCTTATATTATATTTAAGTTTTATTTGAATTGTGTGTCTATCTTCTGAGCTATCTATTTGTGTGTCTATTAATTCTATTTCAGGTATATAAAATAATATTTGATTATGAATTTGAGATTTTAAGCTTTCTAAATCTACATTTTGTTCAAATAATAAGTTTTTTACTCCTAACCCATAATTAGGATGATTAATTCTTTCTCCTTGTTCTGTAAGTATTAGATTAAGTAAATTTGTTTTTACTTGTTCTCTAGTTGTAGGGGTTCCTTGGAATAAATTATCTTGATTTAAAGGTAAAGCTACCCCAATAGTTACTACATTTTTATTAGCATCTAAAGGATTTATTCTTCTTATTGATCGAACTATAGCCATTTATTATCTTCCTTTTTTCTTTTCTATTGCTTTCATTAAACCACTATAATCTCTTGTTACTGCATCTGCTACTTCTGTAGGCATGCCATCTGTACTCATTGGTAGAGGAGCTCCTGTTGAAAAGGGTCTTGTCATGCTTGCAGGTTGTGTTGCTTCTAAATTTATATCTCCTTGTGCTGTTTCGTTTAAGAGGGCATTTAAAGATGGATCACTTACAAAATTTTTATTTTTTATAGGTCGGTTTGGTGTAGGATTAGTTCCCATAATTTTTTCTCTTAATGAAGATTTTGCTGCTTCTGGCATTGGGTTTTTAGGGGTTTCAACTATTCTTTCTTTATGTTCTACAATAGTTGGTTTTAATTCATCACGTAAATCTTCTTTAAGTGTTTTAATTTCTCTACGTAATGAATAATCGATTTCTTCTCTAACTACTTTTCTAATTAGATTTTCAAAAGTTTTTGCTTTCATGTTAATTGTTATTTGTTATAAATATAAATTGTTTTTAAGTTATTGGTATTATTTTTCGTTCATGTTTCCAATCATAATTAGTTACAGTATTAGTTATTGTTTCTACTATTTCTGTTTTACCCTCTAATTCTAATTCTTTTATAAGATTTTCATATAAATTAGTTATTTGGGCCTGTACAAATAAAAGGTTTGTATTTCCATTTAGTATTTGTTGGTTTGGGTTGTTCCATATTCCTCCTGCTGCTTCACATGCTGCTTGGGTTGTATGGTTTCCAACACTACAAGTTCCTGATTGTAAACCTCCACCAGGTAAATTTATTTCACATTGACTTTTAAACATTAAATATAAAAATAATAAAAATGCTCTGGCTTGTTTTATTTGGTCTCCTAATAATACTATAATTCCTACAACTGAAAATACTGTTTTTATTATTGTGTTTATTACTTTTGTTACTTTTTGGATTTTCTTTTTAAAAGCTTTAATTGCTTCATTAAAATATTTTATTTTTCTTTTAGCCCAATCTAAAGCAGATTGTAATTTTGTTGCAAGTGTTGGACTTCCTGGAGGTGCTACTGAGTTACCCGCTTGTGCTGCTGGGGTTATTTTTGTTATTATTTTAGCTGCTAATACTGCTATTCCTAATACTACTAATATATCTAATATTTTAGGTAATATATCTTCTAATATTTTTAGTAGTTTATTTTTCATATCCTCTAATTTTTTTCTAACTTTGTCTGATATGTTTTCTAATGTTTCTAAAAGTCTATCTACTTTATCATATAGCCAGTCTATTTTTTTCTTAATTGGTTCACTACAAGCTGCAACTAAAAATTGGGATTTTAAATCTTCAATAGTTGGTATTTTTTCTTTTAATTTAGTAATTTCTTTTTTAGCTTCTGTTTTTACTTGAGATTTAGCCTTTAATATAGGATTCTCAACTTGGTTATTTACTAAATTTCTTATTTGTTGTACTGCCATTATGATAATTTTACGTTATTGCTTTTTATAAATTCTATTTGTTTTTTTAATTCGCTTATTTGTCTTGATATTCTACTTTCTACTCCAAAATTAGTAGAACTTGGTCCTGTTTCTACTCCTGATTCAGTGTAAGATACTTCGTATAAATTAGCATCCCATAAATTTTGCATTACATCTAATATCTCATTTAATAAATCTTCTAATTTATTTCCTAATATTGCTGGTTCTATGGGTAACTCATCTCTATAGTCTAAACCTAAATATATATTAGGACTATTTACTATAAAATTACTTTCGTCATCATCACTACTAGTATCAAAATGGATACTTTCATTAGCACTAAATGATATAGATGTATTAGAAAAAAGTAAAATTGAATCTTCTTTAGCATTAAATAATAATCTATCAGAGTTTATTATTACTTGGTTTCCTCGATATAATTCTGGTATTGTTGGTGTTGTAGACATTTTATATTAATTCTTGATTTGCTTTTAATATTCCATCTTGGTATTGTCGTAAACTTCCTCTTCTATCACTTTCGTAATATTCATGAATAGAATCTATTTCTGAAGCTAATGTTGTGTGTTTTTCATTTTTTTCTTCTTCATAAGATATATGAATCCAAGAATCTACTTCTCTTTCAGGATAAGCCCACATTAAATCTTTCCATTCTTCTAAATTTTCAAAACACCAATTAAATACTTCTGATGTATTTGTTCCAGGAACTCTAAAATCAATAGCAATTCCTTTTGCATGTTCATTATTAGAAGTAGTAATCACTGAGTTGTTTACTTCCATACTTCTATAAGCTGATGTTATTTCTAATGATGGAAATTGTTCTATTATTTTATCTATACAATTTTCCACTACTTTTTTTAAATTACTAACTACTTCATCTCCTGATATTAAACCATCATCTATACCAGGATAATTATTTATTCCTGGATTAGGCATATTATAATCATAATAAGGTGAACCTGCACTAAATATTGCTGTTTCAGCTAACTCTAATTGTGTTTGTACATCTGAGAAAGAACTTTGTGTTTTATGAATAGTAGTCATATTTGAATCTTTAATTTCTATAAAATTATTAAAGCCTCCTCCTTCAAAATAAAAACCTAATATGTCTTTTACATAATATCCTTCTACTACTCCTGTTGCACTTGTTCCTGTTGAATGAAAATATATTCCTACTCTTTCTAATTCTGCGTCTTCATGTATACCAAATTCAGGATTAGTAGCTGTTTTAGAAAAAATTAAATGTTTTAAAGTAAAATTATTTCCTATCATTTGATCTAAACCTCCTGTGATTTCGAGAAATTCTTCTGGTTGGGGATCTTTATTTTCAAATATCCATTTATACCTTAATGTACCTTTATTTAAGATTATAGAATCAGAGAATTTTATATTATTAAGATCTGTATTATCTTCACTTATATTAGAAGAATCTTCAAACGTTTTTTCATTTACTTCTTCTTCTACTTCATCTATTGGAGGTACTTCAGGGCTAGTTGTTACTGGTTCTTCCTCTTCAGGTAAAGATTGTTCTACTACTTCTGGTTCTACTTGTTTATCTAAAACAGGATTTAATATTGTTTTAGGTTTTTCTAAATTAGCCCCCCAAGATTTCCAATGTATAGAAGCAGGTGTAAAACCTGTTATTTGTTGGTTAGAAGTTAAATAAATACTTGAATCATCTAAATTTGCATCTTCTAGTGTATGTACCCAACCATTTTTTCCTGATGTTCCTTGTCCGTTTCTAATAATAGTAATAGGATCTCCTATTTCTCCTTCATTACTCCATTTATTAGTATCTCTAAATATTTTACTTTTATCTATAGTTGATCCAAATCTTAAAGAATTACCAAATCTACCTTCTATAATAATATCCCCCTCAAAAGGTCTTAAAGGTCTTATTGAATCTTTTTCTTCAAAATAGTTTCCTAAATTTAAAGAATCTGCATCTGTTTTTAGGTTTTTTTGAGATAGTCCACTTTCTGCTTCTCTATAATTATCTATTTTTGAATATCCAGATTTTAATCTATGAAAAGGAAAAGGATTAACATGAGGTTGACCTTTTATATTTAATACTGGAAGATAATAATCTGCTGTATCTGTGGGGTCTTCAGCACCTTGTGATTCTATTATTAGTACTATTTCTTCTTTTAAAGGATAATTTTTTACAAAAGAAAATAAAGGTTTTGCTGTAGCAAGAGTGTGGATTTTTGATTCAGCAATAGGGGCATTATATTCTGTTTTTGTTATTTCTTTATAATAAATTTTTCCTATATCTTTTACATCAATATATTTAATATGATTTTCATCTAATATTATATCTTTAACTCTTGCCGATTTAACTATTGATTCCATTTCCTTCTTCTATTTGTTTAGGTTTTTCAACAGTTTTAGCTATTTCTTCAGCTACATCCATTAATTGATCCATTTCTTCATTAGTTAATAAACCACCATCTCCTGTTGAAGCAGCACCTGTAGATAAACGTTGTACAATAGCTGCCATTTTAATTAATTGGTCGTCATTTTTAACGCTAATTTCCATATATTCCTTTATTAAAGGAACTACTACAGTAGCATCACCTAGGGATTGAACTAAAGGACGTAATTCTGCTATTAAAGATGCGAGTTGTTTGGCTTTTTTCTTTTGGTTGCCATGAATTTCTTTTAATAAATCTCCGAAGGATTTATCATCAAATAATATTTGGTTTAATGAATCCATATTGTTTTATTATAAATATGGAGTTTTTAGACTCTTACATATCCTGTTTCGATATATTCGTTATATAGTTTTTTGTACTTTTTCTTTAATATTTTAGTTACCTTAGTAATAACTGGAGTTTCTACATCTGTCATTTCTCTTATATAAATATAAAGTGCTTTTTTATTAAATATTTCTAAATTTTCTCTTCGTTTAAAAAGTATATTAATTGCATCACATACTTTTCTATCTTTATCCTTTTTAAACATTATAAGCATATTTTTATCAATATATTCTGTTAGATAATCTATAAAATCTTTAATTTCTTGTTTACGACCATCTCTACCTAATTGATGTAAAACCCCTTCATCTTCATCAGCTGCTAAAAGGTCTACTTTTTGTTTTTTCTTTTTATAATTGTTGTTATTATATAATATAAGATAATTTTTTCCTACAATTGAGAAATAACTAAATGCTTTAGTACCTTTTTCTGGTTTAAAATAATCTAATTTTTCTAAAAGAAAACAAATAACTTCATGTTTTAAATCTTCTAAATCATCTACTTCTGTATAATAGAATTTAAAAGTGTGTATTAAATTTTCAGCTAATTTATAGAAGGCATAATGTATTCTTGTAGAAAATATATTATCTCTTTCGTCTTGATTGGTTGATGCTAAATATTCTTTTATGGCTGCATCTGTGTCTTCTGTAAAGTATCTTTTTTTAGTTCTTTTTCTTCCTCTTTTTTTTGGTTCGGGAGCAAGAGAACCAGTGACTACTGGTTCAGGAGGAGGTTTTGGTGCATATTTGGTTTTGTTTAACATGTATTTTTACATTTTATTTTAAAGTAAATTCATTTAATGCTTCTTGTAAGTTTTTTATTTCTTTAAAAAACCAACCTATTTCATCATCAGAACGAAATATACCTTTATCATCTATTTGTTTTAATCTTTCATCACAAACATTAATTGCTTCACTTTGTTTTGTAATAAAACTCTCATATTCTGTTCTAATATCTTCTAACTTTTCAGTTTGTTTTATTAAATTTCTAATAACAAAGAAAGAAGTCGTTATTACTATTGCTAATATAATACTAAGTGTTATCATAATTAATCTTTAAAAAACGAATCTATAACGTCTAACGTTGCTGATGCTAATTTTGGGTTATTTTCTGTGTTTACTTTTTTAGCTGCTCTTAATGTTTTATCTCCTTTAGTTGCATTAGCTGGCTTTGATTTAGGAACACTATTAGATGCGTTATTCCATAATTCAAATTCAATTTGAGCAGCCATATGATCTGCTTGATGCATTAATAAAGGTAAATGTGTTCTTAATCTAGTTTCTTTTTGACCAGACATAAAGTAGAACTTATTTGACTCATCATATAAACCATCATGAATTTTAATTGTAATAAACTCATTTTGAGTTACTTTACAACCAATTTCTTGAAGTATAAATAATGATCTT
>VMHT01126861.1_pt1 | contig 13457 bp, 10 predicted proteins | sample 4693611 | NCBI WGS metagenome assembly VMHT01 (sample SAMN12280063, study PRJNA550983) | marine metagenome | isolation source: seawater sampled from same location over 5 years 0.02-0.2 micron viral filtrate | place: USA: collected off the coast of southern California halfway between the port... ... | reverse complement strand
TAAACCTTTCTACCTTTTCTAGTAGTTGGCTTGTATCTTGGATTTCCTTTTCTTTTTGCTCCTCTACCTCTTTCCCAGTTCTGCCTACTTCGTCTTACTTGATCCTGTCTTGTTCTTCCCATTCTATTTTTTCCTCCATTGTATTTGTTTTGATTATAAAAAAAAGTAAAAAAAAAAAATAAAAATTATTTACTTTCTTAAAGTGATCCTCCACCACCTACTCCCATTGCATTTGAGTTTCTTACTAGAAGCACTAAAGCTCCGAATAGGAAAACTACTGCAACTATTAGTAGAATCGTGGGAATTTTCTCCGATATATTGTCTAATCCTGAAGTAAAGTTAGCTGTTAAATCATCAGTAGCATTGGATTCTATCGTTGATGAACCCAATAAGTTTGCACTATTTAGGGTCTGAACAACAACGAGAATTACAATAACTCCTATAATTAATCCACCAACACCCATTACAGTGCTTGTAACAACTCCTCCAGTCTTATTCATATCTTTTTTAGGCGAGATTTTTCTTAATTCTTGTGTCATATTATATTTACAAAGAACTACCTCCTCCTACTCCCATTGCTCTTGAGTTTCTTACTAGAAGTACTAAAGCTCCGAATAGGAAAACAACCGCCACAATTAGTAATATTGTTGGGATCTTAGAAGAAATGTTGCCTATACCTGCTGTAAAGTTTGACCTCATGTTCGTTACAGAAGTTTCTGCTGTCGAACCACTGGTTAGTAAGTTTGCATTAATTAGAGTCTGCACTATTACTAAAATAACAATAACTCCTATAATTAATCCACCCACACCCATCACGGTATTTGTAACAACTCCTCCTGTTTTATTCATCTTCTTAGGAGAGATTTTCCTTAATTTTTGTTCCATGTTTATACCCCCTTACATTAATTAACATACTACTTGATAAGTAAAGTTGATTATTTAAAGAGGTGTTAACAATGTAACACTAGACTTCATTCCTATTTCTATCTAAAAATAACCAGATCCCTGAAAAAATCGTTACAATTACTACGGCTGAGAGTACTTCGATTTGTATTAATCCTAGTGTAAGTGTTAAGGGAAGAGCTACCAATAATGTTGTCAAAGATGCAAGAGTTGACCACATAGGAAGATCTGCTGAGCCTATCCTTCTTTTTTGAGCTGTTGATCCTCCTATAAGCATCATTAAATAGACAAATACTAGGAAAAATGAAGTAAATTCTGGTACAGCCGTTATAGTTCCCACTATTAATTGATCCATTCCTGAAGTTAGATTGGGGGGATTGTATATAGCCATTTTTATTAGTCTGGGTTTTTACCTGCCCATGTTTTCCATATATATAATACTGAGACAACCACTAAGAAGGAGATTAAAGCAGTTAAACCAAATCCTACAGCTCCCTGTCCATCTTCACTTGCAAATAATACTCTAGATTCACTCATTATTTTTTTTGTACCACTAAATGTACCCTTAATTGTTTTAAATATTCCTCCAGATTCTGTAGATTCAGATCCAGGAGCTATAGAGCTTTCAGCAAAAGTCCCAGAAGTATCATTCATATTAGCATTAAAAGTGGTAAGTTCATCTTGTAATTCAGAATTTAAATTACTTAAACCATCATTATCTCCTACACTCACAGCTACAGCATTATCGTTACCAAATTGAGTCGCAAAACTAATAATGGCTACAGCAAAAACTACTATCATCATTAAACTTGCTACAAATTTTATCTGTCCCATTATGTTCTCTTAGCTCCTTTAATTAAAACTATAAGGATGGCTAATATCAACCACATTATCCCAGCAGATAATCCTACAGCATTACTTACGCTTCCTGACATAAGATTAAAGGCTAATAGCAAGGTTACCCCTATAAGTAAGAATATCCCAGAGATCATAGGGTTACTTCCTAAACCTATCCCTGTTAAGGTTAATAATAAGAATAAAGATAAGAAAATAATGTTAGTCCCATAAGTATCTTTAGGAGCTGATTCTAATTCTATCATCACCGCTCTTAATAATACTCCATCTTTACTTAATCTTGCTACTACAGAACCATTACCAAAATTAGTAGGTACAATACAGGTTAAAGTCCCAGAACTACTCTCAATACTATCTGAACAGACTTCTGTATTACCTATTTGATCAAATAGAGTAGCATTTAGTAATACATTAGATATTCCTCCACTAGGTACGCTATATAAAGTTTTTAGAGTCCTAGTTGAACGATTAAAGGTAAACGCATAAGTAAAATCACCTATAGTAGTAAAATCTTGAGTACTACTTGCACTAGAGAAAGTATTAAGAGAAATTGTACAATCTTCTATAGTAGGGTTTTGACAAATCGCAATGACATTCTCAAAAGTACCTAAAGTTTCTCCATTTTTGGTTACAACTATAGTATAAATTACATCATTTAATGTTAAATGGGCTATTGATTCTCCTGCTTGATCTGTTTGTGGGATCTCCGCAGTCTTAAAGATGCCTTGACTAATATATTGTCTCTGTATTTGTATTAAGGCTTCTTCAACAGGCTGAAAGTTCTCATCTTTAAAGGTTATAATAAAATCTTCTGAATGACTATCCAATAAGTCTAACAGATCAATATTTTGTGGAGATGTAGAGTTAGATAGGGAAAAATTTTGTATATTATTATACTCTACCGCATAATTATCGGCAGTATATCGAGCTTGGACATACATTCTATAAGTAGAACCTGCTAAATCATTTGCTAAACATACTTTAGGGTTACTATTCTGTGAAAAATTACCAGAGAAAGTTATTATAGCAGTCTCTGAACCTGTAGGATATAAATTAACATCTACTTGCACACTTGTATTTAATGCCGTTCCATTTAATACAAATTCATCTTCTTCATCCATTAAAGTATAATTTAATATCAAAAAACTATTCACACTACAATCATCAATGCCTAAAGTTTGGACCTCTTGAGTACTCGTCGTACTATTAAATAGATTACTACCTGAAGAATTTATCAAATTAATTTCCCAATAAAAACTTATATTTGTATTAGCTGAAACTGAAGGAGCTGTTAATGTAGTTAAAAATGCTTTATTATTTCCAGATCCAGTAGCACTAGAGGAATAGAAAGTATTATTATATCTAAGTCTGACATTTATATTAGGATAGGCTGAAGAATCATAAGTAATATTAATTTCAAAAGGCTCTGTACTTCCTTCTATTGTTGATGCGTTAAAGGATCTAGAATTTTCTACAAATCCATTAGAAGCATCAAATAAAAGAGCTAGATAAGTTACCCCAGCCGTTGATAGATATTTATTACTTAATGTATGAAATGTGAAAGGTACAGAACAAATATCTCCAACATAGTTACAGACATCTAAAAAGCTCTGCATTGTTGAAGCAAAGTCTGGAGTTCTATTTTGATCATTTAAAACTCCATCAGTATAATTCCATATTGTTGTACCATTTAATGTTATATAAGTTTTGTATGGAGGAAATTGATTAGAAAATTGAGTAGCTGTTGTTGTACCACTATTTCCTGAAGTTCCAGCACTTCCTATTGTTCCACCAAGAGCATCACAATCATCTCCACTTCCACTATCCTCATAAGTTCCTAAAGCACCTCCACTTCCACCAGCTCCACCACTTAAAGACTGAGTACCTGTCCCTTCAGTCGCACTTCCATAAATATAGTAGATACTTCCTCCTCCAGTACCACCACCACCCCCACCACCACCACCACCACCTGCACTAGCACAATAATCTGAATCCTGGTGATTTGCTTGTCCATCACCACCACTACCACCAACTCCACCAGCACCACCAGTTAAATCATAAGATCCACCATCTGCATCCAGATAGTTTGCTTCCATATAAAAATGGATTCCATATGTTGAACCCTTCTGTCCACCTCCTCCACCACCACCACCACCTGATGCTCCATAAGTACTAGATGAACCCCCATCATTTCCATTAGCACCACTTCCAGTAGTTCCTCCATTTCCCCCATTAGGATCAGCACTTCCATCTACTTGCGCACAAGCTCCACCACCTCCACCACCAGTTCCTCCATCACCTCCATTAGTTGAATCATCAGTAGTTGGACAAGCTCCTCCACTTCCACCAGTAGGACTTGATACAGAACCCATAGCACCATCTCCTCCGACAGCATCTCTATCTTCTGATCCAGTTTCTTCAGCAATAGCTCCTCCACCTCCACCACCACCACCATACCCTCCAGATGCTACGCCACCAGTTCCACCCCCACACCCAGCACTATTACAGGCTTCTCCACCACCTCCACCAGCACCACCTTGTGCAAAGCTTTGTGTTGGAAACACTCTTCCATGACTATCGGTATACGAAGAAAGGCTAGTTAATATATCATCTAAATCAACCGCTCCATCTATTATTATATGACTCTGGCTTCGTAAATATAAAACCGATCCACTTGTATCGCTTGTTGTTAATGTCTTTCCTGAACCTAATTCAAATGATGAGAAATTATATTCATGGTTTAATTTAAGAAGTGTAAGAGTAGCAGTTGTATTTGTATAATCCACTCCATTAACCATATTACCAAAAGTATCAGCCGTTCCATCAGAAGCATTAAACTTAACTACTCCTAAAGCTCCATCACCTCCATAAGCTGAAGTTCCAGTCTTAGTTAAATTAAATCCAGCCGTAACCACTAATGTACTTTCCCAATCTAAATACTTTGTTTGAGTTGGCTCTGAAGGATTAATAGTAGTCATTGTAACATTCCCTGTGGTAGTACTATCATTAAACTGATCTAAAGAATATGCTGAGACTAAAGTAAGCGACAAAAACAGCATACAAACTATTAACAAACTTCTTTTATATATCATATAATTTCCTCCTGAAATATACCTGAACTTTCCATTCCACTAAATAAAACAACACCAGCTAAGAAAACTATGAAAGTTAAAATAGTAGGTGAATATAATATCATAAAGCTAAGGATAGTATGTTCTTTTAATCGTGTAGCTAATTCATCATCTCCATCATAAAATTCTTCGTACATATTACTAACATAAATACTCCCTAGTATTAATGCTAATACCATCACAAAATAAAATCCTACTAACCATTTACTTGGAGCTGATCTCATTGTAAAGGCAATAGCTAGGGTAAATATTAACATCAGAACATAAAGAACACCTGTCAGCCATGTGAATTGTTGGATGATATTATCTAAAGGAGCTATTGTAAAACTTGCAATTTCAGTAAAATTACTATCTCCTACCATTCCTAAATTACTTAACTCTGGGACAGCAACATCAAAAACATAGTTAAGAACAGAGCTTCCTACAACCATTATAAATCCTGCAAATAATACTACGAATAGGATTATAAAAAAATAAATCATTGTAACTACATTTCCTTTTTTATTCATTTTCTTCTCCGTTTAGGTTTCCTTTCGAGTTCTTCTTTCATTATATGATAGCCTTCTGTTTTCCTGCAAAGCGAAGTCATTTCTCTTAGACTTAATTCATCTGGCTTATTTTTTGATAATCCTTTAACTGCTCTTAGTAAAGCTATCTTCTTTAGATCTCTTGCAAAATCTACATCTACTCTTTCTAGTTTTGATTTCTTTTTCATGGTCCTTGAACATCTATCCCCCTTTCAATCATCTTTTTCATTTCTCTATCTCTAAAGATTTGAATGAATATAAAGGCGAACCAAATGATAGTCATAGGCAAAGTTATAGCCATCATTACTCTGTATAAATTAAATAACACATCTCCAAACATACTATCATTAGCATAAATTAAAGCTAAGTTAGAGGATGTAAAAACTATTATCAAAAGTATTATCCATGCAAAAACCCAGAGTATAGATCTAAGATGTTTCAAATGGTTTATACTAAGTAATCTTCCATAAGGATCAGTCTCATTTCCTTTAGGTAATTTACCCATACCAAACATATTCACCACAAACAAAAATACTAATATTGCTAAGAAGGATATGTATAATATCCCCTTAGTAATATCTCTTCTTTCCCCTGTCCCAGTTACATCATATGTAAATTCTGAGATCGTTCCATTAGTGTTGGGGCTGATTATAATACAAGCATAATTTCCTATAGAATCTGTCGGTAAACTAATATTGTAGAAGCTAGGATTGTGTGTCATAGATCTATTATTTAAGGCATTACTACCATTCGGATATTCTACAGAGATTATTAAGCTAGTACCTGAAGCACAATAACTATTATTTGCATCTAAACATCTGAATCTAAAATTTACATCTTCATTATGTTTGAAAGTATAGGAAGCTCCCATCACTAAACTAAGCGACAAAAGTATTGCAACGAAGATAAATATCTGCTTTCTCATGGAAATAGTAACTCCTCATTTATTTTAATGTATGGTACTTCATTTTCTACTGATGGATAGATCTTAGCTACCTTAGATATATTAAGTGCTGGGGCTGGGATCTCTGGAGTTATGTTTATATAAAATTCTCCTGTAGCAAAATTTCCGAGCGTATCATTTACGATCACCTTTAACCAGTGCAATAGGTCTTGAGATAAAGCAGTGTTATTTGTTATAGTTCCAGTAGAATTTACACTAAAGTAGCTGGTATCATTTAAAACAAATGTATCAATACCTGATGGATCACTAGCATCTAAATCAAACTCAAAACTAATGTTAGCCACCTGTGTAAAATTCTGAAGGTTATCAAATGTTGGAGCATCACTTTCTGGAATCGTAGAGTTTAATACTTCTAAACTAAAGATACTATAATTTGTATTGCCGACTGAATCGTTTATTGAAACATTGATCGAGTAGTTTGCAATAGCTAGTATAGAAACATTTGTTAATAAACCTGAAGTAGGATTTATTGAAAAGGTACTGGTCCAATTAATGCCGAATGTACCTAATGCTACTCCAACGGCAGTAGCATCTACATCATAACTTAGACTCTGATTATTGAAAATAGTTTGACTTGCTGGAAGGTTATCGAATGATGGAGGAATTGTATGTATGTTAAAACTTACACTGCTCTGATTTTGATTACCAAAAGTATCATTTGCATAGATGGTTACATTATGATTACCTTCACTCCATGTAACTCCAGTGAGATTATTACAATTAGGGAGCGTAGTGTTAACAGAATAGGTATCATTACTATACCAGCAACTATCTAGATTAACATCTGAAATAGTATAATTAACATCCAAACCATTATTAGAACTATTAGTATTGTTAGTAGGAAAGACTATGCTGATGTCTGGACTAATAGAATCAATAGTAAAGGTAACACTATCTTGTGCTTCATTTCCACCAGTATCGTTTCCATATATTGTTACATTATGTTGCCCCTCACTCCAGGTAACTCCAGTTAGATTATTACAATTAGGGAGCGTAGTATTAACAGAATATGTATCATTTGAATACCAACAGGTATCCATTCCTAGATCATCACTCGTAGTATAATTTACATCCAGTTGAGTATCAGAGCTATTAGTATTATTGGTAGGAAAGACTATATCTATTGTAGGTCCTGCATCAGCTTGAATATTAATGGTCCTAGTATCTGTTTTGTTTTCATTACCTAATTTATCTTTAGCACTAGAAAAATAAGTATAAGTTCCTGATAAACCAGATTGATTCATATACAAATCCCATTGCGTCTCGTTAATTTTTCTAAGGTTAGTCATATAAAGCTGGTTTATTTCATCCGCACTTAAAGAATAATTATATATTCTAACTTCATCTATTGATCCATTAAAAAAGGATTTAAAGGTACTTCCACCATAGTCTCCTAAATATAATCCCTCACTATTATATCTCATACTATTTGATCTTGATAGACTTGATTCTTGTACACCATTAACATAACCTTTTAGTTCTGAAGTGCTTATAGATAATGCTAGAAAATACCATTCACCTGGATTATGAACCTCACTTGTATTTGTAACAAATCCTGCTTCATCTATAATGAATCTAAACTTACTCTCAGAACCACTAATATTCACATAGTCAATTCCCCAACTTGCATAAGGTTGGCTGTCTTGATAATACTTAGTTATAATGTCCCTTCCAAAAGCATGACCTTCTGAACTTGGCTTAACCCATAAAGTAGCAGTTAGCTGTTGTATATCATTTAAAACTCCTGGAGGAGAAACAATAACTGAGTCATCAATACCATCAAAATCTATATCACTTCCATATCTTCCACTAGCATTCCATCCACATCCTGAAGTAAAGTTATAACATCTTCCATCATTTCCATACTTAGAAACATCTGTAACATTATCACTAGCATCAGATTCACCTAGAGCAGAAACATTATTTAGATTAAACATTAACAATAGTGAATCATTGTAAATGGTAAAGTTAGATCCATTCCAATTCCACTTGACTTCTGCTAAATCACTTTCAACAATGCTTACATTAAATTCTATACTTGTATTCGGAGAAGTTGTGTCGTTACCAGGAGTTGGTAGGGTAAAGAAGATATCTGGTGCGAGAGTATCAATAAAGAATGTTACCTGTTCCGAATTATTTAGAAGTCCTCCATTATCAACACAATAAAAATTAGCAGTATGACTTCCCTGACTCATAGAAGTATTACTTGCATTCCATTCATTTCCAATATTTGTCATGCTGTTATTATTTAATCCTGCATTCAAACTATAAACACAAGAGTTAGTTCCTCCACCATCTATTGAAGTTACATTGAAATCAATGCTCGTAGTGTTGTAAGTTTGATTCTGTGGCTGGTTAATTGTTACAGCTGGAGCTAAAGTATCTATTGTAATTTCCCTTGTATCTGTTGTGTTGCTATTAGGAGCATCATCATATTCATTCTTAACATAGGCAGAGTAATCATATTTACCATCATGCAAATCATCTGTCTTATTATTGGATTCATTAATGTAATAAGTCCACGAAGTTTCGTTAAGTTTTCTAAGATTATCAGAATAAACTTGATACATTTCTTGTTCACTTAAAACTCTATTCCATATTCTCACATCATCTATTGATCCATTAGTTGGGAAGTTATTAATAATTTGTTTGAATCTAGATCCAATAAACATATTGGGGGAGATTGTTGAGCCACTTGTTCTCGCAGTTCCACTTGTTACATTCAATATCCCATCACTATAAATCTTGTATTCGTCATTAATAAAATCAAAAGTGAAAGCAACATGGTGATATTCTCCTGCCCATCCTGAAGCATCAGTCCCAAAAAACTCTCCACTAACAGGGAATAAAGTTAATTTTTGATTCGTGTCATCTACATAGAAAGCCATTCTGGGATTCTCAATATCAAAGAAAAAGTTATTATCACTATTTGCTAGGTGTTGATCTGTTAGCTTCACCCACATACTGACTGATCCTGTTTCATTATCATAGCCTGTTGTTGTTAAATTCACACTACTATTTAATCCATTAAATTTAAGACTACCTCCATACTTTCCTGAAGTGTCCCACTCACAATCTTGGGTAGTAACATTACCTTGACATGTTCCATTATTACTTTTAAGACTTAGGTCCGCAGTAGTTGTAGTAGAGTCTCCTATAGCTGAGACATTATTAAAGTTAAACATAGCGATTAGACTATCATTGTAAATGGTAAAGTTAGATCCATTCCAGTTGAAAGTAAGCTCATTAATTGTTGGAGCATTATCAATACTAATATTTATTGTTACACTTTTATTTGAAGTGGTAGTTCCATTAATCGCAGTAGGTATTGTGAATTTTATATTAGGAGGATTCACTATGGTTACATTGTCGGCATACACATAAAATGTCCCTGTAGAATTACTTGTATAAATGTACGGCACATTGTTGTAAATCCTATTGGATGTAGGATATTGAGAATATGGTAAAGCTACATAACAAGCATTGTCTCTATCAGATAACTGAGTTCTATTCTTCTCCCATGTTACTCCATTGTCTTTCGACAAAGCATAGACTAGAGTTCCAGCACAATTACTCACAGAAGTTTGATATGTAAGAATAATATCGTTCCTATTATTCAAAGCTACATCTATATAAAAAGAAGGACTAGCATCAACTTCTTGACAGCTCCAACTCGTTAAGGAATTGTTTGTACCATTACAAAGCTGGAGATCTCCTGCGTCTCCAAAAGCAATCCATATATCATTATCTGGAGTAATTGCTATACTTGGCTCTCTCCCAATACTAGGAATTATACTTCCGTCGTAGACCTGATGACGAGCAAATCCGTCTCTTGAAGAAAAAATATCTAGATCATCTTGATCCGTTCCACTCGCTACTATAAAAACCTCGTTGTTTCCTGCTGATAGTTCTATATCACATTGATCACTATCATCACTACCTGAAGTAAAAGGTCCATACAAAGTATTGTAATTTGAGCTATTTACATAATAAAGTACATCATTATTAACATCATCTATTCCGCAACAATGAACACTAGAATCGCTGTTTATTGCACAAGAGTATCTATCTAAATCTCCAGGACTAAAGAGCATGGAAAAATCAATAATAGTAGTGGGGGTAGCAAAATTATCTGAACTATCTTTCATGTATGCTTGTTTAATTCCGAAGCCTTCATCACCTGAATAAGTAACGAAAATTGTATCTGTGCTATTACACATTATCCCAGCTTGATCATATTCTGTAAATGCAAAGCCCCCTTCTTGAATTGTCTTATTAGTCCATGTAAAACCTTTATCCGTTGAGTTCGCATACATTACATCAGTCCCACCCATACTTCCTGGAGAAATATAAGCTATGTGATAATTACCTTTAGAATCTGTACAAAACTTATCAATCATTGTAGGCTCTGTTGCTAATGAGGATGCTGTTGATGAAGCAATTACTGAACCCCAACCGATTCGGATTTCATAACCTTCTCTTAACTTATCATAAGTTATAGTAAAACTATTTGCATTTGTTAGATCAATATAATTATCACTTACTTCAAATTCTGAGGGTTTTTTTGTTTTTACTACAGGGACGAATTGAATGTCTCGACCTGCTTCTGTAACTCTCCTATGGTATTCTGCTTTGGTATCTTCATAGCTCTGTCCTGGTACATGAGTGAAATCAATGTGAACGATCATGCTTGTTCTATTAATTCTATCAGTCCAGATGTCTAAAAGTTCTTCATCACCTCCTTTGGTAATACCAAATTCAATCTTAGTATTAAAATCTCCAGGTCCAATACCTATTGATTGAGCTAATTTTCCTAAAAAAGCAATAGGATTCAGTTGAGAAATAGAAAAAGACTCGTCATCAGAAGTAAAGAAAACAGCACCGACTAATAAAATGGACATAAAGCTTATGATTAAGATAATAGGTAGCATTTTCATCTTATGAGTTCCAGTTTAGGGGATTCAATTTTTTATTAGTAGGGGGTAAAGGTCTAGGACTAATATTTTCAGAGATATGTATGTGTTGTCTTAGTGTTTTTCTCTCTTGTCCAGCATAAGCTCTTAAATAAGTTGAATGTACAACATCTTGTATCTCTCTCATTAGTATTAAGAATCTTTTTAATTTATTTTTCATTATTTGCTCCTTAATCTTTTGTATTTCCATATCTATTCCATGTTCTATTTCATTTATGTAGCCCTGTTTGATTTTTTCCTTGTCTGGTTTCTTTCCTGTTAACTCCAGTTCAAATTGCCTTAACTTAACACGATCATCTATTCTTCCCATTAAAACTTCTTTGCATTCTTCGAAGGTAGGTTTATTGAATACCTTTTCATATTCCATAAAGATAGTATCAGCTAGATCATTAGAAAAATCCATCATTTTTTTATTAATTGTATCTTCATCATAATTAGATAAGAGTGTATTTTTTTGTACATAAAACATAAGCGTATTCATGATCAAATAAATTCCATATTCACTTAGTATCACCATGTCTTTATCTTCAGCATCAGTCCAGACTCTATTCCCTGAGCCATCATCTTTCAATACTCTCCCTCTGAGTAGTTGTTCTATTGTATCTAGTTCTTCTGATAGATCTAGTTGATCTTTGATAGTGCTTCTGTTCTCCTCTTGCATGGCTATCGAATGTTGAGCCATATTAATCTCACTATTCTGAGTATTAAATCTAGCTTCCTTCATTGCTTCTTCTTGATCTTGGAGATAATCCATTTCTTCTTTTGTTAAGCTCATATTTTTATAGATCCTGTTTTAATTCCCTTACCTATAGATGATTTCTCTACAAATATTAATCCTTTCTTTTTCTTTTTGAATCCTTTTGGGACTCCAATCCCTCCAGTTACTAATCCTTTTTTCTGTTGGGTTATTTTAAATGTAGTTGCTGGTCCTCTTCCTGTAATACCTGCTCCTAAACTAATTGCTTTTCCTAGACTTAATCCTCCTGCAACAGATTTAAATCTTCCGTCAGTTTTAATTGATAATCCGAATGTAGCTCTTTGAGTTCCCTTTCCTTTCGCTATCCTTCCTGGAAGTGTGTAAAATTTAAAACCAGTGGGTGTTCTTGGAGTTCTTATTCTTCCTGAGATAGGTCCAGGTGTCCTGAATCTAAGTCCTGATCTTTCTCTTGGTGTTGATCTTTGTCTTGGTATTGATACTAATCCAGGCATTTGTTTGGGGACTGATATTTGTTTTTGTCCTGCTTTTTGCCCTAATTTTTGTTTTGGTATAGCTATTAATGTTTGAGTTGCTCTTGGTTTTTGTACAGATAAAGTTCTTAATTGTTGTCTGCCTGTAAAAGCTACTCCAGTTTGTGCCTTTATTGTTTGGAGCTTTCCTAATGCAAATGCTCCAGTTATTGCTGGAGCTAAGAGCTGTTTCCCTTTACCTTTAACTCTTGTTTTAGGTACTTGAATTGTTTTTAACTTTAATGGAGGACCTTTTGTTATCTGCCTTTGAGCTTGAAATTGTTTTACTTGTACTATTCCTTTTACTCTGCCTTTAGGTTTTGCTTTTTGAATATCTTTTGGAGATACTATGGTAAATACTTTTATATCTTGTTTTAATTTTTGTTTTGGCTGAACTAATAGTTGTTGTAATCCTCTAGTTTTTTGAGTCTCTTTAGCTGGTACTATTCCTTTTTGAATATCTATTACATCTGCTCCACTCTTTAGTCTAGCTTTTTGTTGAGTAATGGCTGTGGTATCATAAGTAAATGTAATCGGTTTATATTTCTTTTTGAGTTTTTTAGCTGGTATTATTCCTTTTTGAATATCTATTACATCTGCTCCACTCTTTAGTCTAGCTATTTGTTGAGTAGTGCCTGTAGTATCTATAGTAAATTGAAAAGGTTTACTTACCCTTTTGAGTTTTTTAGCTGGTATTATTCCTTTTTGAATATCTATTACATCTGCTCCACTCTTTAGTCTAGCTATTTTTTGAGTAATGGCCGTGGTATCATAAGTAAATGTAATTGGTTTAACTTTTTTAACAACTGCTTTAGCTGGTACTATTCCTTTTTGAATATCTATTACATCTGCTCCACTCTTTAGTCTAGCTATTTGT
>VMHT01021465.1_pt1 | contig 13459 bp, 28 predicted proteins | sample 4693611 | NCBI WGS metagenome assembly VMHT01 (sample SAMN12280063, study PRJNA550983) | marine metagenome | isolation source: seawater sampled from same location over 5 years 0.02-0.2 micron viral filtrate | place: USA: collected off the coast of southern California halfway between the port... ... | reverse complement strand
CACCCCCCCTGTCAGTCCAGCCCCCTGTATAAATGTACAGTACTATATAAACGTACAGTATATCAAGACTTTAAGATGTCCACAGTTTATCCACAGACTTCAAAGCCTGTTGATAACTTTTTAACTTTGACAGCGAATTAATCTAGGAAAAGCCAGAAAAAGATTATAAAAATTAAAAAGATAATCTAGTTAATAAAATTTTTAAATTTTTTTAGTACCGATTTCATACAGTAAAATCCCACAACTTCACAGACTTTAAAAGCTAACATACTCTCAAACTCATTCTAACGCCTTCTAAGGCTTTCACAATCTCAACCCACCCAAACACATCAACCAAACAATCAAGCCAATACAAGCTATTAAAAAAACATATACTTTTTTTACTTTTAGGGGTTGACTATCTCAAAAATAGGAGTAAAGTTCTAACCATGAAAACAAAAAGGAGTAATTTATGATAACAGGTATAGAAGTATATATGTTCACTTTGATGTGTGAACTGCAAATAGAAAAACACAGATATGATAAAAAGCATAATTGTCATTATAATTTTGATTATGATGTATGGTGGAAAAATAAAAGTAAATTAGAAAAACAAAAGTGCAATGTTGTTTCAGCTTATATGTTGCAACTATGAAAACAAAAATAAAGCTAAACAGGAACGAAGCAAGAAAGCTCAAGAAAGCACAGAAAAGAAAACTAAAACTTTCCAAGGTAGATTTCTATAACAATGATATACATCTTGGAACTAGAAAAATATCGGCTAATCCTGTTAATGGTTTAATAAGTTTAGAGAATAATAATAGACTTCATTTATTAGATAGTATATTATTACGACATAGACAAACGAAGTAATTGTGAAAATCACCGAATAGGTGAGAGAGTAGCAAAAAGAATTTAAGAGTTTATATATATATATATTGTATATATAGAGGGCAATACAAAGCGTAGCCCATTTTAAATACGCTTTAATTATTGGAGTAAATAAATATGAAAGTAGAAAACATGACAAGCACAAGAGGGAATAAAGTCCCTAATCAGTTTATAATAACTGATAACGGAACTGAATACTTCCAAAGCTATAGAAGTATCATAGCTAAAAGGTCAAAGGGTAAAATATACCTTGATGATTATTACTGGGATTACTCAGTTACTACAGGCAAATATAGAAATGAATTTTTAGGCGAAGGCATTGCTGAGACTAGAAAGAAAATTGCAAGTGGTGAGTATGTATTAACTAACTTAAATAACTAAGGAGAACATGAAAGAATTAGAAATAATAATAAGACAAAAAGAGGAACATTTAAAACTTTGTGAATCTTTTTTCAATGGCTACTCTACTGAAGTACGGAAACTACAGAGAGAACTAAAACAATTAAAAGGAGAATAACATGGAAACATTTAATTTAACTATAAAATTTGACACAGAAGAGCAGAGAGACTTAGCTCTTGATAAACTAGCAGAGTATAAAAGTAAAAGCATACTTGGTTGGTTTTATTCAAAGAATGATGGTAAGCATTTCTCAGACGCTGAATGTCAAGTAATATAAATAATTAGGTTAAGCTCTTTCACCTATACAAGCAAAGAGCATTTAATGGAGAAAATATGTTAAAGATATTTAAAGATAGCTATAACAATAATAAAAACTTTTATCACTTTAATGTGCTAGGATTTAAATTCAGAGTTGCTACTAATACTAGAAGCTTGAATAAGTTTAATACCTACAGCACCAAAAGAGGCAGAGTTTTAAACGTAGGCAAGAAGTATATATGCTTTATGCCTGTATAAATTAATATAAAAGTTCACAGGATTGTCACACTATTGTCACAGTAATGTCATAATAGTGTGCTACCCTGTACTACATAATTTAAACACACAAGGAGATGTTTATGAATGATATAGTTGATACAATAGATTCTATTCTTTCTGTTGAAGGTCTTATGATTGAAGCAGAAAAAGAATTAAGAACTGAAACTGAATTCTTAAAGAACAAGAAGAAGGAAGAATCAGAAGCGTTTAAAGTTAAAGAGTTAAATCTTTAGACTATATAGTGCTAGGTATCACTTTAAAGTGCCTACTTAAATTAATTAACTTGGAGAATGATTATGAGTAAAGAAGTACATGAAGATATGTTATGGCAACAGATAGAACAAGAAGTCACTACAGAGCATGAGGAGGGCTTACTAGAAGAAGAAATATTTACTTACTCTAGGATAGGACTTGATGCAGATGATGATAGAGATGAGATATTATATGAGATTATGGAACAAAGATTTAGAGAGAGGTGCGTATGAGTATAGCAGATAAAGTTAAGATAATAGATGATGTCATAACAAGAGAGGTTAATTGGGCAGATGAGCCGACAGATGATATTCAAGATGCTTGGGTTGATATTAGACATATAATTAATAAGTTTTACAAGGAGGTAGAATGATAACAATAGAAGAACTTATAAATATTGGTAAAATTATTAAAGAAGATAACTTAGAATGGGTAAATGATAGTCATTCTGAATCAGAATATGAAGGTATATGTTATGGAATTAATGCTATGATAAGGCATTGTCAATTAATGGAAGAAGAGGAGTTAGAATGAGTATGAGTTTATATACGAGAATAGAAGACGTAGCAGTTCGAGACTTTGAGTTCTTGCGACTGCTATCCAAAGAAAGTTTAGATGTATTGGTTGATAAAGTCTTTGCACATGTCAGAGACTATGAAGGTGAAGACAGTAAAGAAGGTTTTATCCATCAATGTATCATGGAAGAGGTGGCTCATTTAGTAGCTAAAGGTTTATTATTAGAAGGAGATAGAATATGAAAATAACAAGTTGGAACTTAAACATCTTTTGGGAAGATGGAACAGAAGAAAATATAGGAGACATACCTGATTGGGTAGCTAATAGGGTTGATGAGTTTCTTAATGAGTTGGAGGAAGAATATGAATAAATTGTCACACAACTGTAACATATTGTCACACAATTGTCACATAACAGTCATGGAATTGTCACAATAGTATGATAGACTACATAACTTATAAATAACTTGGAGAAGTATTATATGAAAAATAAATTAAAGAAAGGAGATACAGCTTATTTTTTTGATTGGGCAAATGAACATAAAAAAGTTCCTGTTGTCATTCAAAAGGTAAAGAGAAAGTATTGTTATGTAAGTGCTTTGAACACATCAAAGAATTACATTAATGTTTGGGAAGATTGGGATGTTCCAATAGAATATCTTAAACCTACCAAAGATTTTACTGTTGAAGGTAGTGGTTGCTCTTTGCTTGGGCAATTTATTATTTGGAAAAAGTAGTAATAAAAACAATGACACAATACAAGTATAAAGTTCTACAAAGAAAACGAGAACTAGAACAAGAAGGACTTGATAAAGAATGGAGTTTTATGGAGGCTAAGTTTGACAAAGGTAAGTTAGTCTCCATAACTACAGGATTTAAGAGTGGCAGAAGGTTAACTGAGTATGAAGACAAACGTAAGAAGGACAAGGAAGAATGGCAGTAAGAGGTAAGACAATACAAACTATAGACCATGTGAAAAAGAGTTCCTCACAGGGCATAGGAGGACGTGGTAGACGTATTAAAATAGCAATGTCTACTATGAACAAAAACAAAAAGCGAACTTATAAAAAATATCGAGGGCAAGGCAGATGAAAACTAAAATATTAAAAACTAAAGTGACCATTGACATGAGTGTTAGTGAGTACGATACTTTGTTTAAATATATAAATAAAATAGATAGTATGTTAAATACTTTACATGAGACAAATGATTTATGGTTGTCTGATGTTCATAACTTAAGCAGTCTTAAATGGGAGTTGATACAGCTTTTAGATGCTCAATGGAATAGTGAAAAATATAGATATGTAGTGAGAGAAAAATAATGATTGAGATACTAGGATTAATATTGGTGTTCACCTTTACAGTTATATGCTTTATAGGTGCTGGTTTAATTATATATGATGAGGAGATTAAAGATGACTAAGAATATAGTAATGGGTTTTGTATTAACAGTTGTTTGGGGTACAGTATCTTTCATTGGTTATGTTGATATAACTGATAGAATGGATAGTGTAAGCCGACAAATGTATGCAATAAAAAATAAACAAGAGGAAGTTAGTTTAAAGGTAAGTGCATTAGCGAATGATTACTTATCTTTATCTGATTACATAGTATACTTCGAAGGTATATTAAATGAGAAGTTTGATGATGTCAGTTATGAGCTTAGTCAGTTAGATGAGTTGGTGACTAATGATGATTTTTTATTTGAAGAATTAAATAGTATAAGAGAGGAGTATGCTGGTGTTAATGCTGGACTAGGAGTGCTTACAGGGTATCATGTTTTAGGTAGTGAACCAGTCGTAGAAGTTATAGAGGAGACTGTTGAAGAAACTATCGAAGTTATTACTGAAGTATTTGAAGCAGAAGTGCTTGACATTCCAGAGCCAGTAGTGTATACTTGTCCTAAGTTAAGTAGGTCAGTAAACTTTGCAGACTATATTGACAACATAAGTTTTACTAGAACAGTTAATGTAGTTATGGGTTATGATATACTTGATGGTGAATTAAGTAATGTTAGAGTAATAGAAGGAAGAGCAAACAGTAAACTACTAAGAGCAATCAACAGATACTTAGCAGATGCTATACCTATGAGTGATGCTACCATAACTAACTGCTCTACACCCTTTACAATAGAGGTATAAATGATTAAAAGATTTTTTTATTGGGTGAATGAGTGTTGGAACTTAGTAATGAATGCTAAGTATAACCCATTGAGATTTATTCCAGACCCATCAATCCAATCTTACTTCATGTTGGTATTGTTTACCATGTGGAGTGCTTACTTTGGTTTTGTTGCTATCTTTTATATGGGTTGGTTGGGTTATAATATTATGACAAGTGTGATAGTGCATTTAACAGTTCTAATTCCTGTTGTCTTTACTAATGCAGTATTCAGAGATGCAGAAAGAGATGGTGCTAAGTGGTACTTACATTTAAAAGAACAAGAAAGAATAAGAAGATTATTTACTAGCAAAAAGAATGTTGTTAGATGGGACATAGACAAGGAGGCATAATGAAAGCAACAATGACAAAGGCAGAGTACCGAGAGTTTGTAGAAGCTGTTGATGAAATCAAAGCTAAAGCTAACATAGATATTAATCATAGTGTGACGTATGATGGTGACAGTTTTATAGTAGAGATACTAGACGAAGATATAAACTTAGAGTATTTAGATGAAATATTACTTGACAAAGAGGAGCAAGTATGATACAATCCTGTATCTTGAGCAACCGAACAAGCCCTCTATCTCCAAGTATTAGTAGGTTTGGTTCTAACCACAACTCCGAGAGTAGTTGGCTCAACACTCTCACTAACTTTAACAACTTCAAACTTAATCATAGGAGGTAAATATGATAGTAGAAGGAACTGCGTATTGGGCAAGTATTAAGACACCCAATACGACTTTTGAACCTGTGTATACAGTCAACCTTGTTGTTGACCAAGAGACAGCAGATGGTTTTGCTGGACGTGGACACACAGTAAAGCAGATGGATGAAGGTCCAGCTTTAGTTATCAAGCGAAAGGTGAATGGTCCTAATGGTATGATTAGGAATGCACCAAGATTACTTGATGCTAACAAGCAAGACATTAATCTAGCTGTTGGTAATGGCTCTAAGGTAAGAGTACAATGTAGTGAATTTGATTGGGAGTATGCTGGTAAGACTGGCAAGAGTCTCGACCTACAGGGTGTTCAAGTCATAGAGCTAGTGGAATATAAAGCAGAGGATGGCTCTGAATTTTTCGATAGTAACGAGGAGTTTTAATTATGACTGATGAAAATAATCCACAAGTCACATACAAAACAGAGAATGGAGTGTATGATGTACTACAACTTTCGCAAGATGCTCAAGGTTTATTCAACATAATAGTTGAGTGTACCAATGAGGTCAACAACTTGCGTAGGCGAATTGCTGTACTTGATTCAGCAGTTCAAAACTTCAATGGTCAAATGCAAGAACATCTAACAGATGATGCATTGATTGAGGAAGATAGTGAAGAGGAAGCTTCAGTAGAAGAATAATCTTAACGACAACGAGGTTAGGAGTGCGACTTTGTAAAATCCTTTGGAAGTCTGAGCCACTATAAATCCTAGATTAAATTCGGGGACGTGGAGTGACGATGAAGAAGGTTAAGTATAAAACACGAATGAGAACTAAACCACCACGTGACTAACCTCACCTTTTTTATAGGAGATAGAATTGAATACAAAATTTATTAAACATAAGCTACCCTGTCCCAAGTGTGATAGTAGTGATGCTGTTTCTTTGAATGCTGATGGGTCTGCTAAATGTTTTAGCTGTAATGCTTTCATTCCAGACTATGACAAAGCAGATGATATGAGTACAAATACTAACACTATTGTACCCATGAAACAACCAGAGACATCATTCTTGAACTCATACACAGGAGTATATGCACCATTGACTGATAGGAATATATCAGAACAAACTGCAAGAAAGTTTGGTGTGAAGGTTGTTAAAGACCATACTGGTCAAGTCAAGCAACATATCTATCCGTTTCATAATGGAAGTGAGATAGTTGCGACCAAGACTAGGTATGTAGACAACAAGAACTTCTCATGCAATGGTACGTTTGAAGGGACAGGGTTATTTGGTGAGCAACTGTATCGCAACAAAGGTGGTAAGTATTTAACCATAACCGAAGGTGAGTGTGATGCAATGGCAGTCTATGAACTTATGCAAGGTAAGTCTAGTGTAGTATCTATTAAACGTGGAGCTTCATCTGCTGTTAAAGATATACGAGAGAGCATTGAGTTTGTAGAATCATTTGATAATGTTGTTCTTTGTTTTGACAATGACAAAGCTGGGATTGAATCTGCTAGACAGGTTGCAAGAATCCTCAAGCCAAGTAAAGCAAAGATAATAAACTTACCCAATGGTTACAAAGATGCTAACGAGATGTTAGCTAAGAAGAAGTTCCAAGAGTTCTCTACTGCTTGGTGGGAAGCCAAGACTTATACTCCCTCTGGTATCATGGAACTATCCAGTAAAAAGGATGAGTGGCTACATAGAGAAGAGAAAGAAAGTGTAGCTTATCCTTGGGAGGGACTGAATAAGAAACTCTATGGTATGCGAAAGGGTGAGTTGGTCACCTTGACAGGTGGTACAGGACTAGGTAAGTCTAGTGTGACTAGAGAACTTGAACATCATTTAATTAAGAACACAAAAGACAATGTAGGTATTGTAGCACTAGAGGAGAACTGGTTGCGTACTGCCGATGGTATTGTATCTATTGAAGCTAATGATAGGATATACTTATCAGAGAAACGTTCTAAGTATACAAGCGATGAACTCCATACTTTGTTTGACAAAGCTATTGAGAAGGGTAGAGTATTTATTCATGCCCATCTTGGTGCAACAGACATTGATGAGATATTCTCTAAGCTGAGATATATTATTGTAGGGTGTGAGTGTGACTGGGTTGTAGTTGACCACCTTCATATGCTTGTCAACGTACTAACTGAGGGTGACGAAAGACGTGGTATTGATATGTTAATGAATAGATTACGTAGCTTAGTTGAAGAGACTGGTGTAGGTATGATACTGGTATCACATTTACGTAGAGCACAAGGCGATAGAGGACATGAAAAAGGTATACAAGTGTCCCTTTCTCACCTCAAAGGTTCACAAGGAATAGCACAATTGTCTGATTGTGTTATTGCATTAGAGAGAAACCAACAAGCAGAGAATCCAGAGGAAGCTAACATAACTAAGGTTAGAGTCTTGAAGTCAAGGTATACTGGTGATACTGGTATGGCTTGTAGTTTAAAATATGACATTGATACTGGTAGATTACATGAAGTGACAGAGGAGGAAACATTTACAAATGAATCTTATTTTTGATATAGAAACAGATGACCTTGATGCTACTAAGATATGGTGTATTGTAGCTAAACAAGTTGATGGACAAGTATATAAGTTTGGACCAAATCAAATTGAAGATGCACTAGACTTATTACATAGTGCTAAAGTTTTAATTGGTCATAACATTATAGGTTTTGATTTACAGATACTCAAACGATTACATAACTTTGTGTATCGAGGTAAGGTAATTGATACTCTTGTTATGTCAAGACTTTACAATCCAGTCAGAGAGAATGGACATAGTCTCAAGACTTGGGGTTATAGATTAGGTATACCTAAACAAGAACAACCAGAGTTTAATAACTATACACCACAAATGCTAGACTATTGTGTACAGGATGTTAAACTGAATGAAGCTGTATATAAGTTCTTACAGAAAGAAGGACTAGGATTTAGTAAGCAGTCCTTTGACTTAGAGCAAATGACTTCTGCTATTATATGTGAACAAGAAAGAAATGGTTTTCATTTTGATAGTAAACAAGCTATGACTTTGTTAGCAGAGCTTAAACAAAAGATGGCAGATGTAGAGGATGAAGTACAGAAAACATTTAAACCTAAATGGGTTGATGATAAACAAGTTACACCTTACATTAAGAAGGATGGTGAACTTAGTAAGCGAGGACTTACAGATGAGGAGTATGTACATTGTATGAATACACAAAACTTTCAACCCTTCATGCGTAAGAAGTTAGTTGATTTTAATCTCGGTAGTCGTAAACAAATAGGTGAGTATCTTGTTGACTTTGGTTGGCAACCAGAAAGGTTTACTCCTACTGGTCAACCTATTGTGGATGAGAGTACACTTAAAAAGATTACCCACATCAAAGAAGCTAAACTAATTGCTGATTTCTTATTATATCAGAAACGTATAGCTCAAGTATCATCTTGGATTGATGTTGTCATAGACGATAGAGTACATGGTAAGGTTATACCTAATGGTACTATTACAGGGAGGATGACACATCGAGGTCCTAACATGGCTCAAGTCCCTAACATACATAGTCCTTACGGTGAAGAGTGTCGTGCTTGTTGGACTGTACCAGATGGCTATAAGTTAGTTGGTATTGATGCTAGTGGTTTAGAGTTACGTATGTTAGCTCACTACATGAATGATGCTGATTACATTGAGGATGTTGTTAATGGTGACATCCATACAACCAATCAAGAACTTGCTGGACTGAAGACACGTGACCAAGCTAAGACATTTATCTATGCTTTAGTCTATGGTGCTGGTGATGCTAAGATAGGTAAGATAATTAATGGTGATATGAAGAAAGGTAAAGCATTGAAACAAAGATTCTTTGCTAACTTACCAGCATTAAAAACTTTACGTGACAGAGTACAACAAGCTGCCAACAGAGGTTTCTTAAAAGGTATTGATGGTAGAAAGATATATGTAAGAAGTCCTCATGCTGCACTTAACACTTTACTACAAGGTAGTGGTGCTATTGTAATGAAACAAGCTATGATAAATTTATATGAGTTGATTAAGTTAAATACTTATGATGCTAAGTTTGTTGCTAACATCCATGATGAATGGCAACTACAAGTCAAGGAATCTCAAGCTGATTCTGTAGGAAGAGTAGGTGTTGAGTGTATTGAGAAGGTAACAGAGCAATTTAAAATGCGATGTGATTTAACTGGTGAATATAAAATAGGAGGTAATTGGAGTGAAACCCACTAAAGAAAATAGAAAGAAGTTTGACCTAGATTTAGAGTATGGTCAGATAAGAGAAGATAGGATAGCAGATATGCTAACTAATAAAAAGATTGAGGTCAAGTCAGAACGTGGTATGTGGATGAAGACTGGTAACATATGTATTGAGTATGAATCATATGGTAAACCATCTGGTATCTGTGCTACTGAATCAGACTATTGGTTTCATAATCTTTGTATTGATGATGACATATTCTGTACGTTTATATTTGATGTCCCTAAACTAAAACAACTGATTGATAAATTAGATTTTAAGAAGTCTGTTTGTGGTGGTGACAACAAAGCAAGTAAGATGTGGCTAGTAAATATACAGAAACTATTTACATCTGACGTATTTAAAACATATAAAGAGCTAGAAAATGAATAAAACACTTGACAAAACTCAATTAGACAAGTATAATAAGTTTACATCTGAGTCTGGACATTGGTATGCTAGAGATGGAGAACCTATGTATACAATCATAGGTGCTAATGGTAAAGAAAGAAACACCACATTAAGAGATGCCAAAAGTATTGGACTTGTCCCTTCAGTTACAACCATTTTAGGTATGGTTGCTAAACCAGCTTTAGAGAATTGGAAACTTACTCAAGCTATCAAAGCAGCAATTGATTTAGATAGAGGAGAACAAGAACCTTTTGATTCTTTTACTTACAGATGTAAGAATGAAGCTAGACAGGTTGGTTTAAAAGCAGCCAAGCAAGGGACAAAGATACATGCTCAAATAGAAAAAGGTTTCTTAGGTAAAGCTAAGACTAAACCTTACAAACTTATTCAAGCATGGTTAGACGAGAACTTTCCTAACGAAGACTGGATAGCAGAGGATTCTTTCTGTGCTGAACAAGGTTATGGTGGTAAGATAGACTTATACTGTAAGTCAGGAATCTTTGTGGACTTTAAAACTAAAGATAACCTTGAAGGTAAAGACCCAGCTAAGTTAGTCTATGATGAACATGGTATGCAGTTATCTGCTTATGCTCAAGGTTGTCAGGTTGATGACCCTACTAGAGTTTCTATCTTTGTTGATAGAGCAGACACAAGTATTATTTTGTATCACATTTGGGAAACAGAATCACATGAAAAACATAAAGAAATGTTTAATAGTATATTAAGATACTGGCAACTGGTAAAGAATTATGAATGGCAAGAAGTCTAAACTAATAAGAAGAAGAGCAGAAGGTAAACTCATTGACTGGTTAAGAACTATGATACCAGAGGGAGAAGATGTTTCTAGAATTAACAAGAAGAATCTACATGAGTTTTTACCAGAACAAACTCACATCTTTGCTAATAATAAATTTATGTTAAGTGCATATAGTTTAAGATGGTTTTATAAACAAACAAAAAAAGAATATTATGAAAAAGAAAATAAATTATAAATTCAACGAAGGTAAAATTTTAAATTTAATAAAAGAATATATTGATAAGACTTATGCTCAACATTATTCTAATGGTAAGTATCAAGCTACTGACATGGTTATAGATGCTGGTCACGGTGAAGGTTTTGCTATTGGTAATATTATGAAGTATGCTATGCGATATGGTAAGAAAGATAACAAACAAGTAGAGTTATATAAGATAATACATTATGCTATTATTGCTTTACATCTAGAGGAGAAACATGGTAGAAGATAAAGTCGGAACTAAAAGTTATTTAGGAATAATGATAGACTATGACAAAGAAAAAAACTTTGATAAGTTTAGTTTAGACACATTAAAAGATAGATACTTTTGGGATGGAGAGACACATGCCCAAGAAGCATTCGCAAGAGCATCAGTATTTGGTGCAACATTTAAAGGAGAAACAGATTATGAAATGGCTCAAAGACTTTATAACTACAGTTCCGATTGTTGGTTCATGTTTAGCACTCCTATACTTAGCAACGGAGGCACTACTCGTGGGCTACCTATCAGTTGTTTCCTTAATTATGTTCCTGATAGTAGGAATGGGCTATCTGCTCACTATGACGAGAACATATGGTTGGCAAGTTCAGGTGGAGGCATTGGTGGATATTGGGGAGATGTTAGGAGTAATGGTATACCTACTACTCATGGCTCTCGTTCTACTGGTTCAATTCCATTCATGCATGTGGTAGATTCGCAGATGTTAGCTTTCAATCAAGGCACTACAAGACGTGGTTCTTATGCTGCTTACATGGATGTTAGTCATCCAGAGATTGAAGAGTTTATTAACATGAGAAAAGAATCTGGTGGTGACATAAATAGAAAGTGTTTAAACCTACACAATGGTATTAATATAACTAATGCATTCTTAGATGCTGTTAAAAATGATGAAGACTGGAGATTGATTGACCCTAAAACTAATGAAGCTGTTAATACTATAAATGCTAGAGCTTTATGGTTTCAAATTATAAATGCTAGAGCAGAGACTGGTGAACCTTACATGATTAACATTGATACTTGTAATGATGCGTTACCTAAAACACAACAGGATTTAGGTTTATCAATTAGACAAAGTAATTTATGTTCAGAGATAACACTTGCTACTAATGAAGAGAGGACAGCAGTATGTTGTTTATCATCTGTTAATTTAGAACACTTTGATAAGTGGTCAGAAGACCCACAGTTTATTGAAGATTTAATAACTATGCTTGACAATGTGATAGAACATTACATTGAGAATGCAGTAGACACATCACAACTAGGAGGATATAGTGCAAATTTCAAACGGTTTACAAAATATATTAAAGAAGGTAAAGAAGGGTACGCTAAGTCTGCTTACTCTGCTTATAGAGAAAGGTCAGTTGGTCTTGGAGCAATGGGTTTCCATGCTTATCTCCAGTCTCAAAACATTGCGTTTGAAAGTATCTACGCTACTGGATTCAATCATAAAGCATTCAAACACATCAAATCCAAAGCTATACGAGCTACTGAGAGACTTGCTGATGTGCGTGGTGAATGCCCTGATTTACACAATACAAACCGTAGGAATGCTCATCTTCTTGCTATTGCTCCTAATGCTAGTAGTGGGATTATTTGTTCTGGCACTTCTCCCAGCATTGAGCCTTTTCGTGCTAATGTATATACCCACAAAACTTTATCAGGTTCTTATCAAGTCAGAAACAAATTCCTAGTTAAACTTTTAAAATCAAAAGGTTTAAAAGGTCAAGAGTTAGAACAGACTTTAAAAGATATATCAGGTAATGATGGGTCAGTAGAGGATTTAAGTATACTAACAGATGATGAGAAGGAAGTATTTAAAACTGCTAATGAGATAAATCAGATATGGGTAGTCGAACATGCTTACAAAAGACAAGAGTTTATTTGTCAAGCACAATCAGTTAATCTATTTTTTACTTTACCAAAAGCAACAGAGGACCAAGGTATACATGATGAGTATATGCAATATGTCAATGATGTGCATTGGTATGGTATGAATAAATTAAAATCGCTGTATTATTTCAGGTCTAATGCAGCAAGAAACGTAGAGAATGTTAACATTAAAGTTCCAAGGATTCGTTTAGATGAGGTGGACTGTATAGCCTGTGAGGGGTAATTATGATAAAAAAAAATATATATAATGCTTTAAGATTAAAATATGAAGCACAAAGAGCAGAGGCAGAAACTAATCTGTTAAACTATTTTAAAAGTAGTGTAGGTGTAGCTGAACATCCTAACATTATTGAAACAATGGATACGGAAATAGATAAGTTAGCAACTGCAGAAGATAAACTAAGAACATTAGAGGAGAACTTCAATGACTTTACTAGGTAACAGAGATTATTATAAACCGTTTGAATATCCATGGATGTTTGATTACTATGT
>VMHT01104080.1_pt1 | contig 13461 bp, 21 predicted proteins | sample 4693611 | NCBI WGS metagenome assembly VMHT01 (sample SAMN12280063, study PRJNA550983) | marine metagenome | isolation source: seawater sampled from same location over 5 years 0.02-0.2 micron viral filtrate | place: USA: collected off the coast of southern California halfway between the port... ... | reverse complement strand
TACATGGATACAATATTATGGAGAGAATGGTACATCCAACGCACCATTTACATCACTAGCAAACTTATCCAGTGCTGACCCTGGATCTGGATATTGGTATATTAAGTTTGATGGAACTAATATAGAAGAAATATATGCATATAAAGATGGGAATGGTAGTTATTGGGTCATGGTTGCATCTATTACAGATAATACTTCACATGGCAGTTACACAGGTGGTTCAGATACATGGTATGGTAACTGGACAACTTCATCAACTACTGGTAATGCAAGAGCAGCAATGGCAAATGACTTTAAGTCAAACCATTATAGAGGGTGGACAGCAAATGATGTATTGATTATGCAAGGGTTTGCTACATCTGGTACACCTTATGATACATCTACTGATGTTGGATACATCACTGGATGCTTCACTAACAGAGGTGGAAACATGCATGCGATGTTTAACTCACACATATCCCTATCCAACCATAGTAATATTGGTGGTACAATAATCCCAGGAATGGTATTCTTAAAAGGATCAGCATCAGCATCAGACAATAGATATAGAGGTAGTAGTGCAGGTGAACTACAACCTGTAAATTCTTGGCATCTATCACCCGCAAACTGTGAAAACTATACCTTTAGTATGATCAATGCTCTTGGTTGTTCATCTACAGGATGTAACGTTGAACACCATGCATGGGTAGGACAGACAGGAAACAACTATTCAAACCAAAACTTCCCAGAACCTAACTGGTCTGGTGATTGGGGGATAAATAATCCTGGCTCCGAAAACCATATGTATTGGTTATTCTTTTACAAGTAAGACATGAGTACTCTAAACGTTAACGAACTACACGCATCCTCGATGAATAACTTCGAGATCAAATTCGATGATGGAGAGTCATTGATCGTTAATGGTACTTGCAATTTAGATCCCCTATCAAATTTTAAGTTACCTACAGGAACTACAGCACAAAGACCTTCATCCCCTACTACAGGGATGATAAGATTTAATAGTGAGTTATTACAAGTAGAAGTTTGGAATGGTAGTTCATGGTTACAAGTTGTAAAAGCATCATCAGGTGGTAATAATGGTGGAACTCCTGCTACAGCAGCAGCAAATGTTCAAGAACTTATGGATGCAGGTGTTGCTTCTGACGGTAACTACTATCTAAACCTAGATGGTACAATCCGTAGATACTTCATACCTGTCAATAGTCATCCGTATTATATTTTAATCGGTAACTGGGGTGGCGGTGGTGCTGCATTTTTCAGTAATGCATCATCATTATCAGCACAAAATTTAAATGATACAGGAGATACTACACCTACTGGAACATTTGCATATAACTCAACATGGGGTTACTACAGAAACGCAAGTGGATCTGACTTTAAATATGCAACCTTTAGTAATAGAGGAGTATCATATCGCTATGTAAAAGTGAGAATGAATCTCTATAACTATTACTCTAATGATGGTCAGAACGGTAGAAACTTCCTAAATATTTCATCAGGAGTTGGTGATGGTTTAACAATCATGCGTAACTCATCTGGTGCAGGGGATGGACAACATATCTTTACCTATTACACTGCTATCTCTAACAATGATAGTAACTCTTGCCCCTCAGTAGCAGGATCACAACCTACACATATTGCAGGTGGTAACAACCCAGGTGGTTTCATGGGTAACAGGTATACATGTTTCTCTAGATCTGGAAGCAGTTACACCTCAGAATATGTGAGAAACTTTTCTGTACAGGCAGGAGATAACTCTGGCGGTACAGGTCCAAACGTATTTAATGGAGATGCATGGTACACCCTTGACTTGGGAACAAATTATACTGATGACATGCATATCGTTATACACTCAGATCAAGACACTGGAAACGAAGATACATACCTTAAGAGAGGTTGTGTACTTGTTCGACCTGCATAAATAACAAGGAAGGAGTAAAAAGTTACGAATGTCACAATTAAACGTTGATAAAGTTGTATCCCTAACAGGTGGAAGTGGAACCGCAGAGTTCCAACTGGAAGCATCTGGCAACTTTAATTTTGATTCTGGAACTCTTTACGTTGACTCCAGTAATAATAGAGTCGGTGTTAATGATGCATCCCCTAGTTATACGTTAGATATAACAGGAACTGATGCTATGAAAGTACCTGTAGGTACGACAGCACAAAGACCAGGCTCAGTAACAGAAGGATTATTCAGATATAATAGTACAGATAGAACCTTTGAAGGTTATTCATACGATCAAGACGCAGGACAGGTACAATGGGGTCCGATTGCAGGAGCAGGAAGTTCACTACCAGACCAGTCAAGTGATAGATATAGTTTAAATTATACAAATGGTGCATTATTAAGATCAGACGGAACTAACGCATATTGGTCATTCGATGGAGAGAACGATACAGGATGGTCAACAGCAAGAATTTGGACACACGGATATGTTGGAGGAGGATATCAAAACGGTTCACCATGGAATAATGTTAACAGAACTGTTCATGCTACAGACACATCAACAAACTTAGGAGATATTTTAGATAGATCAGGTGCGTATATGTCAGGATCATGGACTGATACTAAGCACTTCTTTCACTCTATGGAGAACACATATAGGGGTTCTTCAAACTATACTAATGCAATGTCAATGTCAACTGAATCTGGTTTAACACACCAGTCACAGTGGGATATGACAGTGAACAGAGACTCAATGGGATCTCACCAAGATCATGAGTTTGCAGGTGGATACTCTTACCTATATGGTGGTAACAACTCAAGGACTGACGTATTTAACTTAAAAACTGAAGTCATGAGGACATCTGGTTTCCCACCAAACTTTGATGACTCAGGTGCTGACCCTACATGGGGTGGACATGGAAGACTTTATGGTTGGGTCAAGAGATCTGGAACTAGAAGAGGTCAGTTCTATAAGACTGAATCATGGGTATCATGGGAACATGGGCCAGGTGGTGATGGTTGGAAGAAAATACTTCCTACTATGTTAGGACATATGTACGTTGGTACAGGTAATAACAACCAGAATGGTAACCAGAAGTGTAGTGACATCACTGGTATACAGGTTAGAGGTCTTAACTTCGGTAATATGGGTGAAGAAAACTTTGAAATGGGCATGAGAAAAGGATATTGTTTAGGTAACTACAATGGTTCACAGAACAATAACACATTCAAAGTTAACTATAATAGTGATAGTTACAATAACTTAGGTGGAAACTCACCACCATCAGGACATGGTGGCATGTCATCAGCACACTGTTCGTCCTCTAGTTCTGTATCAGGACAGGGCAACTACGATTATGGTACAGCAATTCCTAACTACTAATGATTAGCACAACTTCAAATGACGTCATCGTTTTAGATGTCGAGAAATTTCCTCAGGTAGGGGAGTGGGGTATCCAAATAGGTACTTACTTAGGATTGGAAGCATACCATCTTGCAGATGAATATTTTACCAGTATCCCTCAACATATAACATATCTCAGATACCCCAGTAAAGATGGTATCATGGGAGATAAGTATTGGAGTGAGATAAGATTTACTAGATCAGTCTATGGTGTTGATGATGATGGAACTACGAACAAAGATAAAGAAGTCATAGAGGATACAATCTATTCAGATTATGTAATCCCTTACATGAAAGATGTTATAACACTTGCTATTCAAGAAGAGTTTGAACATAGGCATACTGTTCTTATGACTAAGTTTTCTACACTTGAAGAAGCAACATGGACAGATCAAATATGTGAGGCAACCGCATATATTGCTGATAATTCCTTTGAAACAAAACTGATACATAGTTTAGCAGAGGTTAGGGACTTGACAACTTTGCAGTTTGCGACTAAAATAGTTGATAAACAAACAGAGTTCAAGACTTCACTCTATGAACTTGCAGTCGCAGAACAAAAGATGATCCATATCGTAACTGGATGCACTTCTGTTCGTGAACTAAACGTAGTACTAGAGGATTACTTTAGTATTGCAATGAACTCAGCACAATGTCTTGAATATGGAAGATGCACCACAAATGAAGAAACAGGAAACATCGAAAGAAAAGTTACCTTTGACTACTCAGGAGGACTCAAATTCTGATTATCATATCAGAGAGACCTTAGAAGATTTAAAACATATAAGTGAATATGATGTAGATGGGTTTGACGAAGCGTTGATGGCATGGTCAGAACAACAACACTTTGGACAAACTAAATTTCAAAACGAATACTTTGTTGTAAACTCACAGGTATCACCATTCAGACAGGTACGTCAGGCAATGATGGAGATACAGGGTAGAACTAACGCACTACAGAAGACTACTATACAGTTTAAGCGATGTCTTAATGATATTGCTAGAGTTACTGCTGCAATGGAAAAGGAAGAGGATGGGTTTCATAAGGTTGATAGACAGTATGAACTAGAGTTATTGTATCTTGATAGACAAATATGGTTAAACAAGATCAAGCAATGTAAGGAAGAACTTAATGGTCTGTTTGCTATCATTAAAGAGAAAGCAGGAACTGACGATCCAGAAAAGATCACAGCATTATTAGAAGATAAAGAGTTAGAGAATGTAGAAGAGCATAAGTATTGGATCGCTCGTATGGGAAAACAGAGTGCTATAGATCTGCTAACTACAGGTAGAATCCAAGCAGGTAACCTTGAATCTTTGTTACAAATGGCACCAGAAGACCAAGCAGCAGTTACCGATCTTGCTATGATGTACTCAACTGCAGTTAATAAATCCATTGGAGGTATTAAAGAAGCAGCAGAAGATAGAGTAGAGAAGATGATGGAAGGCAAACCCCCACAATTATTTGACACAGCAGGTGTTTTATCAGATTATGCACACAACAACCTTAAGGACAGGAGTCTTCAGTCTTCCGATCAATCCGAAACTCAGTCCTGAGTTTATTGATAGTGACTTTATACCATTTCTAAAGAAGCACTCTAACTTAATATACGATTTATATTTTACTACACGCATGCCCCCTTTTATGCAAGATGCAATGGGGGATGTATTTCGTAGTGTCAGTGATGCACAGGGAGCAGTAAAGAATGCATTGTATATCTCACAAGAAACAGGAATACCACTATCAGCAACATTCAATAATATATGGGTGAGACCAGACCAAAAAAATCTTGAAACTTTTATCACCAATTTTAAGTTTCTATATGATAACGGTGTAAGGTGTGCAACTATACCTCATACATCATGGGTCTCTACGGGTCAGATACAACGGGAATTTCCAGAGTTAGAGATAAAGAATACTATACTTAGAGAAGTATCTAAACCTAACGAGGTAGTATCACTTGCAAGTGCAGGGTTTCATTATATCAATCTTGATAGGGATATAATGAGAGACAGACCTCTATTAGATCGCATTGTAGAAGCAAAGAAATATTGTCATAGTAAAGGTAATGATGTAATGCTATCACTCTTGGCAAATGAACATTGTTGGGGTGGGTGTCCTATCATGCCAGAGCATTATCAATACAATGCAACAAGAGAGGGAAGTGAACCTCAATACTTCAATAGTACTATCAGTCGTGTATCATGTTCTAAATGGGATGCATATGACCCTGCTAGTGAACTCAAGGCAGCAAACATACCACCATGGAGAAAAGATTGGGAAGAATTTTTAGATGCAGGTATTGATGTATTTAAGTTACATGGTAGAGAAGATGCTATGAGACTAAAAGAATCTATGGACATCATAGAAAGATGGGCAAATCATGATGAAATGATGCAACCAACCTTTAGTGAGTACATGGATGATGTGGACATGCCAGAAGCACCTATAAATATCTGGCGAGAGAAAATAAAATCTTGTAGGTTCGATTGTTGGGATTGCAACTATTGTGAATCTGTGCTAGAATCTAGGTTAAAGAAGCAAAAACGAAAAGAAATGAACGAACTGGTAAACCTTGCCATCAGATCTATCGATGGTGCTGTTGATAATAAATCAAATTTCAATCCAAAAGGATATGATGTACTTGGTTTATCATCAAATAAGGTCAGACATTTACTAAACAACTTATGTGTAGAACGTGGTACTGTCTATGTTGATGCAGGTGCATACATGGGTAGTACAGTTTTCGCTGCTCTTATGAATAACAGTGCGGTCAAAGCATATGCTATTGATGACTTCCAAGATGAGGTAGTAAAACCAAAACGTAAAGACTTACATAAACCATATGAAGATATAACAAATCCAGTTGATGAGTTCATCAAGAATGCAGAGAAGTGGATGAATACTGATTGTTCTATTGGATTTTCTGTTAAACCTATACAGGCAGTAGAATTTAATCCTCAGTTTCCACCTCGTGTGATATTTTATGATGCTGCTAATGATAAGGATATGATACCAAACTTAGAACATATCCATAAGCATGCTGATAAAGATTATATACTGGTCGTTGACGATGCTAACTTTGAAGGGGTGATGGAAAAAACAAAAGAGTTCACCAAAGATAAGAATGTTATATGGGAGAGAACTATACTTACAGAGAAATCAGAAGACTCAAATGATTTCTGGAATGGAGTACACCTCGTAGTAATAGAAAAGTGATATCAGATAATTTCCTTAAACTTGCAGAGTTTGAGAGTATCTATCATGGGTTACTGGATAGTTATTTTCCTTGGAATGCATCTAAGATTGTAGATGACACACAGGAAAATAAGAATCGTAATCTACAGATGACTCACATGTTCTATGAGAGACATACACCTGATGAGTCATGTAAACTTTTATACCCTATCTTGCAGAAGTTACAACCATGTGCTATAATCAAGATCAAAGCAAACCTTGTCATGGGAACTGATAAGTTAGTTGAACATGGTATGCACATTGATGTTTTAGATGCAGAAGACAGAGACTATCTCAAAACTTCTATCTATTATATGAATACTTGTGATGGTTACACACTATTTGAAGATGGCACTAAGGTGGACTCAGTTGCTAATCGATTAGTTACATTTCCAAATGGTATGAAACACACAGGAACATCAACAACTAACTCATCATTTCGTATGGTAATCAACTTTAACTATGTTTAAAATTTTAGAATCAATAGCACAGAAAGAACTCTACATGGGTTATATCTTTGGTATTATGATCTTAGGTGGATTTATTAGAGAGTATCATGTATTGAATGATGTTTACTCACTTGCAAAGAGATATATTAAAGACAACAGGGTGATGATAATTCTCACCTCTATTTTAGGTGGTGTACTACCAATCCCAGGCAGGGTAGCACTATCCGCACCATTACTAGATGCTATAGCACCACCTGATAAGAAGAAGAGGAGTGCATTTGGTATTATTGATTACTTATCTACACATCATTACTATTGGTGGAGTCCATTAGAAAAGACTATTATATTGCCTATGGCAGCATTGGGTATAACTTATAGAGAAATGTTAGGTTATACTTTTGTGCCATTGTGTATCTGTTTATTATATACATGGTGGTATATATTTTCTAAAGTTGACCCTAGATCAGTTATACCTAACATGGATAATATCCGAGACTTCAACTGGCAGAGGGCATTACGAGGTTGGGCACCCTTTATTGCTACGATCTGGTTTTTATTGTGTGTAGGTAAGGCAGGTGCTATATTCTTTTTCCCTTGGTTCATAGGTATGGCATGTTATTATAGTATCCTATGTAAAGATTGGAGGTGGGGTAAATATCTTGATGGTAACTTTGCTATTATTGCAACTATAGTATTGGCATTAGGTGGTGTTGTAGGTATGATAAAAGAACCTGTTATGGTGTATCTCAAGTCAGCAGACCCGACTATGATTGTACCAGTATCAAGAGTGGGAGCAATAGCAGCATGGATTATGGGTTCATCTGGTAAGTATGCAGGAATGACATCAGCACTTGTATTGATATTTGGTCAGCAATATCTCGTATGGTTTTTAGCAACAGAATACGCAGGGTATCTACTATCCCCTGCACATAAGTGTTTGATGATTGGACAGCAATACTTTGGCACACCTATCAGAAAATACTATAAAGTGTTAGGTGGATTGTGTGCATGGTTAATAGGATACGCATTCATAACTACTTTTGTATCATAGCAGTAAAGACTCTTTAACTTTATAAATACCTGTGGTAAGGACTACAGGTATTTTTTTATGTCACAACTCAATGTAGGTACATTAAATGTAGGTACTACACAGTTCACTGGCGACTCAACAACATTAAACTCAGCACCTGCAAGTAGTATCACAGGAATGTTAACTGGTACACCCAGTACTAACCATTCAATAATGTGGAACGGTTCAGCATGGGTTCCTCAGTTGATGGAAGGAAGATTGTTGGGGATGAATGTATATACATCGCAGAACGGAACGTGGAACTCTAAGAGTACATCAGGTGGTAGTGGTACATGGACTAAACCAAGTGGGTGTAGTAATGTATTGGTATATGTCACAGGTGGTGGTGGAGGTTCAAGAATCAATGATAACACCTATCGTGGTGCAGGTGGAGGTGGTGGAGCAACCGCTATTAAATGGATTGACGTGTCAGGAGTTAGTACAGTAAGTTATACTTATGGTAGTGGCGGTGGTTATGTTCGTAACGGTGGTAGAGGTGGTACAGGTGGTACTTCATCATTTGGTTCATATTGCAGTGCAACTGGTGGACAGGGTGGTCAATCAGATAACCCTCATCAGGGTGGGCCAGGGGGAAGTGCCAGTGGTGGAGACATTAATTTGCCAGGGGGAGGTGGAGAAATGTCACATGGTTCAAACAATGAAGGTGTGGCAGGTTCATCATTCTGGCATAAAGCAGGGTCATCACACCATTATTACAACAACCAAGAAGAAATCACTCATGGACAATGGGGTTCTGGTGGTGGTCATGGTTATTATTCACAGCACGATTACGCATACAACAACTCAAATGGTGGTGCGGGAGTCGTAATCGTTTACAACTACAGTTAAGAACATGAAAGCATTAGTACACGTTGAAGCAGGTCTCGTTTGTCAGTTAGTGGCAGATGGAGAAACCTTTGAAACTCATTCCGATTACGCATGGAAAGAGTTTGATGAAACTGGATTATCTTATGTCGCAGGTACAGATAACGCACCAGAGTTTGAGTATGATAAAACAAATGATACTATCTCAAGGAAAACAATTGCACCCGAACCATATAATATGAAGAGAAAGTATGAGTACAATGAAGTGACAGAACAACTCGATCAACTCTGGCATGACATTGATGATGGTAAACTAGGTTCAGACGCAAAGACAGGTACATGGTATCTTGGAGTCAAGAGTACGAAGGCAGCATTTCCAAAAACTTGACACGCATTAAAAACATGCTATAATAAGAGGGTACTTTGGCACAAACCAATGCCCTCTTTTATATTGACCGCCATAGATGATGACGGAACGAATACAACTAAAGAATTCACATCTGAAGGTCTTAAAGAAGTTGTAGAAAAAACATCTGACTTCCTTAAAGGTGTTGGATATGTTTATGATGACTTAACATATACAGTTACAAATGAACAAGAAGGTCATATATCTGAACTTGTTTCATATGCTAGAAATGTAGCAAGTCAAACAGAAGTATAATCATACTTCAACTATATAAAATGTAAGTTATTCACTATCAATGGGTAAAACATTTAGAAGGGGTGGGAGCGAAAAAGGCAACTACTCTTACGGAAAATCAATACGAGACAAGAGATCTCGTAACTCTAAATCATCTTTCTCGGAAGACTCTTATGACTACCAAAAAACTAACAGAAAGCAAAAGCAAGAAAGAAGATTCAACACCTATGTTGATGATTAAAGATGCTGAAGAGGATTTAGATATGTTTGATGATTGTTCTTACGAATATGATCTAGATTACACTACTCAATACTAAAATGGAATCCCCCGAAGTTAGATACGATAGAGCATTAACTCTATTTCAAGAGTCAGTATTAAAACCTGACCATAAATTGAGAGGGTGTGCATACAACCAAGATTGTTTTAATGAACTCATGGAGATCAGAGAACATGTAATGGGATATCTCAAGACCCTAAGAGAAGTCACACATCACACTAATGCTGATGAGAGTGACGAGATAGAAACAGCAAAGTTACAGGCAATTAAACCCCAGTAAGATGTCATACCTTTACCACTCATCTATGTTTGGTCTAGAAGAAAAGACCTTACTTAAAAATGCACTTATTAAATACGTTGCAAGTCTGCAGAAACAATTTTTTGCAGATAAATCACTAGACGTACATACATACGAAACACAGATGGAGTATGTACGGTCATGTGTTGAAAAACTACATCTAAATGAACTCTATAAATTATGAGTGGAACTATTGAAATGTTTTGCCCACAGTGGTATTATCATTCTACACTATCTGACGAGTATCAAGATCAAATCAAAAGATTGTTTGACAAACATGTATATCAGGATAGTATATACACCGCATCCCCTTGGGATTGTGATTGTTTGACTACATTTCAAGCAGAGAAAAACATGGACTTACCTTGGAATGACTGGTTAGAGTGTGTTCGCTTGGATATAGATGATGCTATTGAAAAGTTAAAACCAAAGATTGATATTGAAGTTGTACCACAGGATGCATGGGCAAACAAATATAACAAAGGACATTTTCAAGAATATCATACACATGAAGTACCATTCTGTAACTTAAGCATGGTATATTTTTATGACATTCCTGACAATGAAGATGTTGGATTCCGATTCTGGTATGATGGTCATTCTAAATATAAGAAATCGGGATTGGCACAGGCATTTGACATGCCAGTATTTCCAAGAGTGATACCGAAGGTGAAGAAGGGTGATTTTATGATATTTCCATCACACTACGCACATTTGGTTGCACCAAATCGTAGTGATAAACCTCGTATAACATTCTCTGGCAACCTCTATGTTGTGCCAAATAACAAAGAGTCACAACGTGACCCCACACCACTTAAACCATAGTATATAATGATTACACCGAACATCAACAGATCAGTACCTATTGTTGGAGTTATTAAATCCATCAAGACAGCACTAAAAAAATCTGTTGAAGAACCATTCCTCTATACGGAAGAGGAAGTACACAAACTCAAAAAGGCAAAACGAGATTATGAAAAAATTGAACATGAAACAAGGAAATCACAGAAAGGTGGTTTCGGATAAATTTGAAATACCTGTATATGATTGTGTACAGGAGCAAGAGGATGATTGGATATCATCTGTACTCGGTTCAGAATCAGATACACTAGACACATTATTCTAATGGCAAAAAAGAAACCTAAAAAAGAACCTAGACTATACGCAAAGGATAGGATGGAATACTTTAGAGAGTTTCACAGAGTCATCGCACCAGTTATTGTACTAAACAAAGAGGATTAAATGTCAGGAGATTACGAAACCCATAATGATAGGCAACCAAACATAACCTATGCATCAAGAGAAATGGCAACGTATCACATTTACTTGAATGACAAATGTTTATTCAAGAATTTAAATGAAGAGGAGTTCGATCTCATCTGGGATAAGATATATTATTCTTATTGGAGAGACGAACTATCTTATGCTGTATGTTTTGATGATGTATGTATTACTGATGACCATTCTTATTAATGAACACACATAGATTAAGACTCATACCCAGAGAGGATAGTAGGGAAGCACAGGAACTATTCACTTATCACATGAAACGTGATGGGTATATGTATTGTGATGAACGATTAGATAAATGGCATGTATATAATCCCAACACAGGTATAAATTTTTGGGTTGACCCAAAGAATGACCCAATGTGGGAGGTCGTATATTAAATGGATTGTTATCGCATTTCGTGGTGGGATTGTAGCATACATGGTTACCATAATAAAAAAGGAGAATGTGTAACCAATAACATTTCAACAGGAGCAGAGATAATGAAAATGGTTAGTGATGAAGGGTGGAGTTGTACTGTTGAATGTTGTACTCATGATGGTATCTAGGCATAAATTCTTGTTACTAAGTGACTGAAATGTGATGATATCAAAATAAATAGTGGTAGACTTAAGGAGAACAAGATGAACCCAAACTCTTGTATTATGAGTTAACTTACGAGGTAACAATGCACAACTTAATGAATCACAAACAGACACCAGAATATTACAACTTCTCTTCTGAAACACCCAACAATGATCTTTGGAACGACTATTTTGATTGTATAGTTGATTGTTCAGAACAAACCCATAATCAATCCTGTCGTAGGATTTGTCGAGATATGATTCCAGATTAGTCCAGTTACCAAACTGTCACAACCCCTTGCAAAAGGGGTTTTTTTATTGTATAATAATAATATTGAGACGAAAGTCATTTATTTTATTATGCAGTTAAGACCCCATCAGCAAAGAGCATTTAACGCAATGCAAGAGACACCATATGGTCAGGTCATTATTCCTACAGGTGGTGGTAAAACTTATATTATGATCGCTGATGCTATGAAGCAATTTCAGTTACCAAGATCACAAACTATTGTAGTAGTCGCACCTCGTATATTACTAGCAAACCAGTTATGTGCAGAGTTCACAGAGTTTATCACAGAACAGAACTCAAAGTTTGGTCTTGATATTGCTCATGTTCACTCAGGAGAGACTCATCACTTCAGTACAACTAATCAGTTTGAGTTGAATGAATGGGTTAACAATAGCACAAAGAATATTATTATCTTTACAACATATCATTCACTACATAAAGTATGTAATGCAGTTGATGTAGAAGTTGATACTATTTACTATGATGAAGCACATAATGGCACATCAAAGAATTTCTTTGAAGCGGTTGCTAGAATGTCATTTGGTGTAGCATATCGTAGGTTCGCATTTACAGCAACACCTAAGTTAGGTAGAGGTGCATCTAAAACTAGAGGTATGAACAATACTAAAGTATGGGGTAACACTCTATGTAATGTAAAAGCACAGGAACTTATTGATAGTGGTGCTATATTACCGCCTAAAGTTGTTCCTTTTACATGTAAGACAGAGAGAAACAAAGAGAATGCACATGAGGTTGATGCACAGAACTTAATGGACATGTTAACATCATTCGGAGACAATGGACATAAAGTATTAGTTGCTAGTCCTAGCACTAGAGTTCTAAACAATATGTTATCAAGAACATTCATACTTGATTGGTTATCTGATAATGGATATGATGTACTACATATTACATCAAAGTATGGTGCTATCATCAATGGAAAGAAGGTAGGTAGAGAAGAGTTCTTTGATACTCTTACTAAGTTTGGCAATGATAATAATCGTAAGGTTATTGTATTTCACTACAGTATATTATCTGAAGGTATCAATGTCAATGGACTTACTCATACAATACTATTGAGAAATTTACCAACTATCGAAATGGCACAAACTATTGGTAGAGTTATCAGAGTTCACAAAGATGATAGAGACGCTATCTCTAATGGTCAG
>VMHT01084567.1_pt1 | contig 13463 bp, 13 predicted proteins | sample 4693611 | NCBI WGS metagenome assembly VMHT01 (sample SAMN12280063, study PRJNA550983) | marine metagenome | isolation source: seawater sampled from same location over 5 years 0.02-0.2 micron viral filtrate | place: USA: collected off the coast of southern California halfway between the port... ... | reverse complement strand
GGTCGTTATAAAGGCGAGCGCGGCACGATTGGTGCTTCTGCGGCTGCGGGTGATATTTTCAGGGCGCACGAGCAGACCTTGAATACAAATGTAACGATTGACGCGACTGAGAACGCTGTAGCTGTCGGCCCATTGGCCGTGGCATCTGGCGTTACTATCACCGTCACATCAGGGGGGAATTTGAGCATTGTCTGAGATAAGAGCAACGACGATAAGTGATGCGGCTGGTACTGGGCCGATTACGCTGACGAAGCAGAGTGCTGCGAAGGCTTGGGTGAACTTTAATGGTACTGGGACTATTGCTACACGAGATAGTGTTAATGTTGCAAGTCTGACGGATAGTAGTACAGGGCAATATTACGCAAACTACACAAACAACATGGCGAATGATGATTACAGTTTTGCGAGTTATAATAGTGGTGACTCTGGTTCTTCGATGACTTCATTTAGCAATCAGTACATGGGTGGCAATGATTTAGAAACAGGTAGAATTGGGGTTTCTAGTTATAATGCCAGTTTTGTTGATAGTGATATTGTAACCATTCAAGTTCACGGAGACTTAGCATGAGTACGATAACGGTCACAAACATCAAAGCCACGGGTGAAACAGCTAGTCGTGCGGTGTCAGGCGTTGCGGCGGCTTGGGTGAATTTTAATGGTACTGGGACGATTGCAATTCGGGACAGCCAAGGCGTCAGTGGGTTAGTCGATGAAGGTACAGGTGAGTACATAGTCAACCTTTCAAACTCTTTTGCCGCTGCCAATTACTGCTTAACTTTATCTGGATCCCACAATACCGACGCAGATGAGGGTCTCGACATTGATGTCGCAGGATTTCAAGCTGGCTCCTTTGCCTATAATAACAGGAATGGCGCAGGAACTTATTACGATACTTCAATTCTTTGCGGTGAAGCCAACGGAGACTTAGCATGAGTACGATAAACGTTTCCAACATCACCGATGGCACCGATACGGTTGGCACCAGCTATGTGGTTAATGGGTCTGCGAAGGCTTGGATTAACTTTAACGCCATAGGGACTACGGCTATTCTTGAAAGTTTTAGCGTTTCTAGCTTGATAGACAATAGCGCAGGAAACTTTGATTTCGGACTTTCAAGCGCAATGTCAAATGCAAACTACGCAGGTGTTTGTGGGCAGTTTGAAAGCAATGACAACTCTAGCATTGTCGTTGTTGCCCTCCACACTACAAACTGCACAGCGTCTAACGTTAGGGTTTTGGTCAATACTTCAACTGCGGGTGCTTTTGATGCTCCTTTTAACAGCGTTTCACTACTTGGAGACCTAGCATGACCCACGGACACCTCTGGGATCGTCTAGCTGAAGCTAAGTCACGCCTTGCACCAGTGCAGTCTAAGTATCGTGTGCTATTTGAAGACCCAGCCACACCAGATGAACCAGCGAAGGTGCTTGTGCCTGACCCAAACTTCATGGCTGCGGCATTAGCTGGCAACATCCTGCCGCCCATTGACGCCTACCAGCGTGATCGTTTGGTGCCAGATGGACAGCCCAAAGAGCATCCATATGCGGAGCCTATCGGCGCTATGAGCGAAGAAGAGGCGGTTGAGTATCTGGTGATGAAAGATATAGACCCCGCCGTGTGGCGGGATTACAATGGAAACCGGACGATTATGAAAATTGTCCCTGTGGAGATGATCCCTTCGGACCGCTCCTTTAGAAATGCATGGAGAATTGCACAATGACAACTTACATCAATATTAACGGAGATGTTCGTGAGGCGTCTTCTCTCACCGTTCCAGCGGATCGTACTTTTCGCGGAGCGTGGTCCTTTAACGGCGATGCTGTTGAGGTAGATATGACTGCGGCCAAGGTTATTCACAAGGACAACTTGCGGGCGGAACGTGCGCCTCGCTTGGCTGACTTGGATGTGGCCTATATGAAGGCTTTGGAGGCGGGATCTGGCGCTGATGCTATTGCTGCACAGAAAACAACGCTGCGTGACATTACTGCGGATGCTCGCATTGATGCTGCGGCAAACCCTGATGCGCTGAAGGCATTGGATCTGGCTACCCTGTTGGGAGAATAAAATGAGCAGCAAGGCACGAGGATTAGCAGACTTAGGTAACGCCTTCGATGATGGTGCCTTGTCGAACCGCAACCTGATTATCAATGGTGCCATGCAGGTGGCGCAGCGTGGGACGAGTACCACAACCCAAGGTTTTGCAACAGTAGACAGGTTCAAGGCAACGTCCGATGGAACTATGGTGGCTGCTGTTGTCACACAATCACAAGACTCTACAGGGCCACAAGGCTTTTCCAATAGTTACAAAGTTTCAGTAGGAACATCTGAGACCGTTGCTGCAGTTGATTACTATTATGTCAGTCAAGGGATAGAGGCTCAAAACTTACAGCAGCTTAGTTTTGGTACATCTTATGCTAAGAGTATAACACTATCTTTCTGGGTAAAGTCTTCCGTCACGGGTACATACACCGTTTCACTTTTTAGGCATGATTCACAACGTATATTCCCAAAGACTTACACTGTAAGCACCGCAAACACTTGGGAAAAGAAAGTAATTGTGGTTGATGGAGATGTCACTGGTACGATTGCCGACGACAACGGAAGGGGTATTGATCTGTATTGGGGCTTATCCGCAGGGTCTGACTTCACAACAGGAACGGACGGTGCTTGGGCGGCTTACTCAGGCTCTAACTTTTTGCCCAACCATACTGCTGATATTATTGGGACAACAAATGCCACATGGCAAATCACAGGCGTCCAACTCGAAGTAGGCGACACAGCCACCCCCTTCGAGCATGAAAGTTACGGGGATACATTGGCGAAGTGCCAGAGGTATTATGAGCAATTAGACAATTCCATAGCCACAATTTTTGGGGTTGGGTACAATGAAAGCACTTCTCAAGCACGGGGTTTAATAAACTTTAAGGTGACAAAAAGGGCCGCACCTACAGTTTCGGTAAACTTGGCCTCTAATTTTGGAAACATATCAACAGGCGCTACTGCTGCCGCTTCTTCTTTGACTTTTGACAGTACAAGTGTTTATAACACTCGTTATCTTTGTACCTCAAGTAACAGTAGTTTAGTGGATGGTGGAGCGTCAAACCTTCAAAGATTTCAAAATACGCCAACTATAAAAATAGATGCGGAGCTATAATTATGGATAATATGAACATCACATCCGCACAGTATGTCGCTGACTTAATCTCAGGCAGCAACACCTCTATCCAAGCAACCATAGACGGCACTGAGATGTCTGTTCCCCTCGATTTAGCCAATCGCCATTACGCTGAAATCATGCGGCAGGTTGAGGCTGGCACACTAACGATTGCCCCTGCTGACACTTAGGCAAAAATGCGGTATGGGTAAGACTGTATAACAAGGAAAGCAACGTGGATGCCTTTGACCAAACTGCAATTCCGACCGGGAATAAATCGTGAAACCACCTCATACTCCAATGAGGGGGGCTGGTTTGACATGGACAAGGTCCGGTTTCGGTTTGGTTTTCCGGAGAAAATAGGCGGCTGGGAAAAGAGTTCTGGAACTTACTTCTTAGGGTCTTGCCGCGCATTGCACCCGTGGGTCGCGCTTCAAGGTGAGAAATACTTGGGCGTTGGAACGCATCTCAAATATTACATAAACGAAGGCGGCGGGTATAACGACATTACGCCCATTCGCGTAACGACCGCAGCGGGAGACGTTACGTTTTCGGCTAGTGCCACGACCCTTGCTTCTAATGTATCTATTGGTGATACATCAATCACGCTTACCAGCGGTTCTGGTTTTCCCGACACAGGCGTTATTAAAATCAACAGCGAGGTTATTCGTTACGCGTCTCTTTCTGGCGCTACGTTATCGGGTTTGGAGCGCGGTTTTGACAGCACCACCGAGGCGTCTCATACAGCGGGGAATAACGTGACCTGTTCCACATTGCGGGTTACAGATACGGATCACGGTGCGGACGAGAATGATTTTGTTTCGTTTTCTGGATGCTCTACTCTTGGAGATCAAATTACTGCGGATGTTTTAAACCAAGAGTATCAAATCAGTCACAAGGTTTCTGATGATGAATACTTAATAGAGGCGCGAGCCGTGGCCTCTATGCAGAACATCACCACAACAACGGGTTACACGCCGACTTATGTCTTCGCCACGGCTTCGGATAGCGCCAGCGGTGGAGCCAGTGTTGTAGGGGCCTATCAAGTAAACACTGGTTTAGATACCACGATTGTCGGAACAGGTTGGGGCGCGGGATCTTGGGCTCGTGGAGCGTGGGGCAGTGGCTCTAGTTTGTTGGCTTCTGGTCAAACGCTTCGTATTTGGAGCCATGATAACTTTGGCGAAGACTTGTTGTTTAACGTTCGTGATGGCGGCATTTATTACTGGGACAAAAGCACAAGTTCTTCTTCTCCGTTTAATCGGGGGGTGGAGCTTTCGTCGTTGGCAGGAGCTAATACAACGCCCACGATTGCCAAACAGGTCATGGTTTCTGACCGGGATCGGCACATTATAGCGTTTGGTTGTGACAGCCAGACTAATCCGGGGGTGCAGGATCCATTGCTTATTCGGTTCTCGGACCAAGAATCTCTAACCGACTGGGCTGCGACGGCTACGAATACAGCGGGTGACTTGCGCCTTGGTTCTGGGTCCGAGATTGTAACTGCGGTAGAAACGCGCCAGCAAATTCTGGTGTTTACTGACATTTCTATTCACGCGATGCAGTTTTTGGGACCACCGTTTACGTTTGGAATTAATTTAATTTCTGAAAACATTTCGATTGCGGGTCCGTTGGCTGCGGTTGCAGTTGAGGACAGTGTGTTTTGGATGGGTTCTGAAGAGTTTTATGTATATGGCGGTAATGTGCAGCAATTACCGTGTACCATTCGTGAATATGTTTTTAATGACATAAACATAGGTCAGCTTGAGAAGGTTGTTGCGGGGACAAACGTTTCCTTTTCGGAAGTGTGGTGGAATTATCCTTCTGCCTCTAGTTCAGAGAATGATCGTTATGTTGTTTACAACTACCAGCAACAGATTTGGTACTACGGAACTTTAGAGCGCACGTTCTGGTTGGATCGTGGTGTTGAGACATTTCCTGTTGCTGCGGGTACGGACCATGCTTTATATTTTCACGAGCTTGGTTTGGATGATGGTAGTCAGACGCCTGCAACTGCTATTTCTGCCTACATTGAATCGAGTCAGATGGACATTGGAGAGGGCGAACAGTTTGCGTTTTTGCGTCGTTTAATTCCAGACATGACGTTTAGAGATAGTACAAACGACACGCCTCAAGCTACGATGACGCTCAAAGCTAGAAATTATCCGGGCGGAGAGTACTTGCAAAGCAATGCAAAGGTTGTAGAGAAGACTGCTTCTGTTCCGGTTGAACAGTTCACCAATCAGGTAAATGTTCGCCTACGGGGTCGTTCGTTTGCATTTAAGATTGAGAGTTCTGACACGGGTGTGTCATGGCGGTTAGGTTCTCCAAGGGTAGAGATCCAACCTGACGGGATGCGGTAATGTCTCGTAACCTAACTCTTCCTTTTTTCGCGGTTGCTCCTGCACAGTACGATCAACAGTACTTTGCGGAAGTGGTGCGTTCGTTTGCTATTTACTTGGAGCAAATGCAAAACCCCGGCGAGGGGCGAAATACTTTCTCTGTGTTTACAAATCTTCAAACAGACGACAGTGGTTTGGAGCCGGGGGCTATCTTTAACCATGATGGTTATGTTAGAGTACCCTTAGATCATTCTCCTTATGTTCGTGGGTCACAGGCCACGGGCAGCGTCGGAACAGTAACGGTGACAACATGACTGTAATTACAATGCCAGACGGCTCCCGCTGGAAACCTTCTTCAAGTTCTGATACAGTGCATTGTGTTAACTGTAGTAATGCGGTGGATACGCCAGAGGAAATTGCAAGTTATCCGGACGGTAATTGTCCTGATTGTGGGCAATCTTGGACGGGATCAGAGAGACGTAGCACTATGATTACGGTAACGGCACCGGAAGCAATTAAGGGCGAAGCGTAGCAATGACACCATTACCTAAAAATCCAATGGAGCAAGAAAAAAGTCTTTTGGAAAGCATGTTTCAGGCGCAAATGCCTTTGTCACAGGAACCACAACTACGAGGCTTTGAAGGAACCGGCGGCGGACAGTTGTTTTCTTCACTTGGGGGAGGGCAAGGGATTTTTGACGCACTTGGTCGTCGTATAAGTCAACATGTAGATCAAGCCGACGTTCAACCTTTCGTTCAAGAAGTTCGAGAAATGGCTCAAGATCGCTTTGGGTTTAACGGAGGTATTTCGCGGGCTCCTCACCATTTTTTTGGTAGCAGGAATGAGGATTTTTCCCAAGGCATGAATCCTTTTTTGCGAGCTCAACAATTGCAAGAGGCTCAAGCACAATTTTCTACATTCGCGAACGGCGGTCCAGTATCCGCGGGCCTTGGTTCTTTTCTTGCTTCTAACATAGATGAGTTTGGCCGCAACGGCGACACAGAGGTTATTCACGCTACCAAGTCGGAAGTGGTTTTGCCCAAAGGCATGGTGGACAACCCTGAAGTTAGACAGACCGTGCGGGATCTGTTTGAACAGACAGGCCGTGACATGCAAGAGTACACGGTTGGCAGTGGTGAGATGAACGTCAATCCGATGACGGGGTATGAAGAAGCCTTTGATTTAATTGGCGGAATTAAGGACATCTTTAAGAAGGCAGCGCCTATCTTATTGCCCGTCGCAACCAGTTTCTTATTTCCGGGCATGAGCCCGTTTTTGTCAGGTGCTTTGGCAGGGGGTGTTGGTTCTTTAATGCAGGGCGGTAGCATCGAAGACGCTTTTAAATCTGGAATACAGGGTGGGTTAGTTTCGAGTGCCGCCAACGCACTTTTCAATCCGGGTCAACGCAACCCCTTTAAACCTGTTGACCCCGGAGTTAAGGACGCGTTAACGCCTCGCGATGTAAATATGGGTGATTTAGCGGGTAAAGCGCAAACGGCTGGTAGCGCGACTAAAGACTTCTTTATGCGTCCGGAACAAACGGCTCAACAGATTTCCGGTTTAACTCCAGAGGCCTTTGCTAACTTAGGTGACGCTAGTAAAGCGGAATTGTTTAAGCAGGCTGGCGCTTCTGGCGGAATGAACGTGGGTCGCACCATAGCAGGCGGTCTGGGAGCCTTGGCACTTGCTGGTGGGTTTGAGGAAGTACCCGCAGAAGATGTGGAAGATCCATATGAGTTTTCAACTCGCGAGCTTTTAGAAAAGTATCCTGAAAGATACTACACGGGCCCTGTAATTGCTCCAAACCGAATCACTTTAGAAGACAAGGTAGAGTTTGGAACGCAGTTTGCGGCTAAAGGTGGTGAGATGACTTTCCCGCGCCGTCAAGGATATATCGCGGGCCCCGGCACAGAGACCTCCGACGACATCCCTGCAATGCTGTCCGACGGAGAATTTGTTATGACGGCACGTGCCGTGCGCGGAGCGGGAGACGGTAGCCGTAAGGACGGCGTTAAAAAAATGTATGATATAATGAGAGCATTTGAAGGCGGGGTGGTTTCCTAATGGCTACGCAAACATCAGTTAGTATTCAGAGACAAGATCCAGAAATTGAAGCCTATCGTCTTGGGTTACTTGGCGATACGCAACAACTTGTGCGGGATCAAATCTTTGGTCAAAACGTTCAAAACCTTCGGGACCAAGGTCTTAGCAACGCTCAAATTGCACAACGTTTAGGACGTAGCACGACAGACGTTGGCAACATTTCTCAAGGCCAATTGTTTGGGCCCCCTGAATATGACGTAGCAGGGCTTTCCGCGGGAGAGCAGAAAGCCGTTGATTTAGCACAAACGGGGATTGGCGGATATCAGCCCTTTTTGGATCAAGCAGGTCTTGGGCTAGATGAAGCAAGTCGCTTAATGGGTGTTGCCGAAGCGGGCTTTGGATCAGCCGGGGATTCAGCCTTACAAGAGGCTCGTGCGGGTCAGCTTGGTTTAGAATCAGCTATTCGCGGAGGTCGAGACATTGCCTCTCAAACTGGCGCGGAAATTATGCGTTCGGCGGATGCTCAACGTGCCATTGCAGGAGGCGCTGGAGAGGCTTTGGTATCTCAAGCTTTGGCGGGACAACGAGGAATTGACGCGGCTACCTTTGCGGGTGAGGCGGAGGCTTTCCAAGGTCAAAAAGATCTTGGAGAAGCTGTGTATCAAGGCCGTCAAGCGGCTTTAGAGGGCCAAGGGGCTTTGGGAGAAACGTCTCGTTTCGCTAGAGGTGTTGCAGGGCGCGGCGCTAGTGGTCTTATGGGAGAGGCGCGTACTGGACAAGAAGGTGTTCAAACTGCGGCGGACCGCGCCCGTGCTTCAACTCTTGCGGCACAACAGAGTTTGGCTGACGCGGGTGCATTTGGAAGAAGCGCTGCGGAGTCAGGCATTGGTCAATTAGCGGGAACAACCGGAGGATTTGATCCTTCCGGTATAGGCCGTTTTATGAATCAGTATGAAGATTCCGCGGTGCAGCAAGCGCTTGCAGACATTAGCGAAGCAGGGGAACGTCGTCGTTCGCAAATTGGCGCAGACGCCGCCGCCGCAGGCGCGTTCGGCTCTCGTCGTCAGGTACGAGAAGCAATGTTGGACGAAGAAATTTTGGATCAACAAACACGGGCCGCGACACAAATGCGGCAAGCTGGCTTTGAAAGTGCTGCGCAACGTGCGCAGAAAGCCTTCGAGGATCAAATGGGCCGCGGAATATCTGCGGCGGTGGGCACTGGGCAACTTGGGCAAGCTGGAGCGGGAACGTCAATTGACGCTGCGGGCAAGGGCGGTCAGCTTGGTTTGAGCGCGGAGCAACTAGCGCAAACGGGTTCTCTACAGGGGGCGCAGCTTGGTCTTACCGCCGCGGGTCAAGGGGCGAAGCTTGGAATGGATGCCGCGGGATTAGCACAACGTGGAGATATTGCGGGAACTCAGTTTGGAATGGGTGCCGCAGAAGCGCAAAGAGCCGCAGCCACGGCGGGGGCGCAGCTTGGAATGTCCGCAGCAGAAGCGAGAAGAGCCGGGGCGACTACAGGTGCGCAGCTTGGAATGTCCGCAGCGGAAAATGCGGCTCGTTTAGGAATGGGTGCCGAAAGCGCAGGAATGACTGGCGCGGACATTGCAGGCCGCATGGGTATGAGCGCAGAAGATGCCGCGGCTCGCGGGGCAATCTCTGGAACTGGTTTAGGGATGGAAGCTATTCGCACGGGGATGTCTGGAAGTCAGGGGATTGCAGGATTAGGTGGCGATATGGCTAACCTTGGGATGAGCTATGGCCAGTTAGGACAGTTAGGCACCTCTTTAAGTGCGGCGGACATTGACCGACTGATGACCACGGGTGGTTTAGCGCGCGGTATAGATCAAGCGAAGGCAGATGCTTTGCGCATGACTAATCTACAGAATTATTCGCAGCCTTTCCAACAGTATGGCTTCTTGTCGGATATTTATAGCGGAGTTCCCACGGGATCTTCAACGATGCAAGTAGCTTCAATGCCACAAGCTAAGCCATTCCAAACAGCGGTTGGTTTAGGTATAGGGGCATATGGAGCAGCCAGTGGCGCACAACAAGCGGGGATTTTTTAAATGAACGAAGGTTTTAGATCACTGCCTGAAGATGTGCAGAAAAAGATATTAGGTAAAGCAATGGGCGGCGTAATGCAGCGGCCTTTGTTCCGTCAAATGGGCGGTCCCGCACAGCCTATGCCACAGGATATGATGATGCCGCCCGCGGATCCAACTGCCCAAGCTGAAATGCAGGGGCAGGCGGTTGGGGAAGAGGTAGCTGCTCGCACAATGGGTAACATTGATGCCGCCACTGACGTTAAGTCCGCGATTGACGCGCTGCGGGGCAATGCGGCTCCCATAGAAGCGCGGTATCAGGAGCTTGCTAACTTTGTTGGAGAACGGGACGCGTCTCAAACACCGGAGTCCGTTTTGGCTCTAACCCAGCCTGCTATTATGATGACAGAGCAAGGTGCAATGGATAGCGGCATTGGCGAGTTGATGCAGAGGGTTGCAGGCGACACGCAAATGGACCAAGGCATGGACCAAGGGTTAGGCGGCTTAATGATGCAGGGGGCGGGAAACACACCACCCGAAAATTTTAGGCAGGGTGGGCCCGTAGAGGTCCGCGGTTATCAGCAAGCGGGAGAGGTTAAACCGGATGGTGGAAGTACCTTAACCGCGATAGACCCGTATCTTACAAGAGCTACCGCTGCGCGTGAAAACATCTTGGGCACTCCTGAAGAACGGGCCGCGCAGTTAGCGCGAGCGCAACAACAGGCGCGTTCAGATGCAATGTTTAATCTAGCTAACTTTGGACTTGCTTTTGCAGGAGAAACACAGGGCAATACGGTTGCGGAAAGATTAGCTAACGCTGCAACACGTTCTAATGTTGTGGGCGGTTTCCAACAGGCTGGTAAAGATGTTGCTGCGGCACGTACTTTACAAGAACAGCAAGACCAACAGATGAGACTAAGCGCGTTGGATTCCGCTGAGAAATCATTGGCGGCGCAAGAAGAGCGCGGAGGCCGCATGGCCTTGGAAGAGTTAAAAATCGAGGCGGACAATCAACGCCTTGATAAGCAACTTGAAGCACAAATCGCGGCTGCAACAACAGCCTTTGATAGGCAGGGGATTTTAAATGAAAAGTCCGCGGAATATGAAGAGCGCATTGCTAATCTTAGGATAAGTGCAACTGCCGCAGAGGGCACGGCTAATCGCAAATTGCAAGAACGTTTACAAACCGCCGCTAATTCACTCCAAGAAAAGTTAGTCGGTCTGAGAGCCGACGCTAATCTTGGTAACTCTGTTGCGATGTTTAATCTGCAAAGCGCACTTGATCTTGAAAAGATGGAGATGGGTCAAGAGTTTGAAATTGCTAAGATGAACACCATGCAGGGTTATGAAACCATTGCATCTGAAAAACAGATGGCGTTTACGGCGGCACAGAATGCGTTAAATCGCATGGTAACTCGCGGAGAGGGTGCGAAGAACCGCAACTTCCAAGCGAGCCAAGCAGAGTTTAATGCTGAGTTGCAAAAAGAACTAAAACAAATGGGCCTTGACGACAATGCGACTGCTCGCGCTGCGCAACACGCTCAATTTATGATTACCTCTGCGCAAAAAGACCATCAGTTGTTGCAAGGTGATGAACAGCTTACTTTGAACAGGGCTATTGCAGGGGTAGATGCTCAATACAAAGCTGAAAAGCTGGCTTTGGAGAAAGCCGCGATGGATGTTGTCAAGCTGGGTAGCGAGGCAAAGTGTGATCAAATCAAGTATATCACTAATGCAGAGCGCCTTAACCAGTATGCCAATGGCGAACTTGGAGACAACACCACCACCTTTGAACAAGCCATACTAGACTACATGAAGCCCACTGAAACATGGGATTCTGCGTTGGGTAAGTATGTACAAGGCAAGTCTCCGGACCTTGCGCCGCGGGTCAAGAAGGCTATTCAAGCGGGTAGCCCAGAGTTCTACAATCAATTGTTTGGTGGGGGCGGCACTCCTGCTCCTGATGCAGATGGCGCGGCTTCCGCAGCGGTTCCCGCGGACGACGGACCTATTGATCTGTCTAAAAAAGCTCCGGGCATTATGACTTCAGATGGAAAAGTAAATCTTAACTCGCCCTTATTTGACCGTGCGGATCCAACTTTGTTTAAACCAGAGGTTGATTATTCGATGGCTATCGGGGCTTCTCGCGTGATTCCCGGTGTAAGCAAGGCTTTTTCTGAAGGTGCTTCTGAATTTGGAATTGGTGAAGGAACCGGACCAGAGGGACAAAACCTTTCTCAAGCACAAAAAGATCTAACAACCTTGGCAAACCGTTTGTTTTCTTTGACGGTAGACAAGTCTCAAGATGATCGTGTGTTAAAGCAGGTTCAAGAGCGTTTGGAAAAAGAAGTGGAGGGGATCAGACCCGGCGGCTTCTTGCTTAAAAACGATGCGGATGCCCTAGCTGGTTTAAAAACAATGGCTAGTTCGTTAGCTTTAATTATTGAGCGCAACGCTACCAAAGTACCAGAGTTTGGCGGAAACGCAGAAGGTTACAAAACTGAACAGGTTACTAGCGCTCGCGACGCTATTATTTCTTCTGTGCTAGTTTTGAACGAAGTTCTTGCTTTCCAAAAGCAGTTTGAACTGAACGTCTCTGGAGCGCAAGACAGAACTGCTACAGATCAAGGTGTGGACGCCGCAGTAAACTTTTTAGACAACTTAGTTCCAAAACCATAATGGATATGTAAGATGGCAGAACAAGGACCACAACTGACTGAAGGCATAACAAGCGTTAAACAACAGTTTACAAAAGAACAGTTTGACGAAGCCTTGCAAAAATTTGGAGCTAATAACTTAGCTAGAGCCCTGACGCAAAGGGCTTCTTCCTTAATGCCCGACGAATATAAGTTTACGTTTGAAGACTTTCAAAGCGGTGACGCCCCGATCCTTGATCAAATGCCAATGTTTCGGGAGATGTCCAAAGACGATAGACAGCGTTACTTTGGAGACGTAAATTCCTTTTTCAGTATCTTCTCTAATGTAGAAGACTTTGGCAAATATGATCCGTCAACTGCATCAAAACCCGGTGCGGAAGCCGCCGCTGACAAATTTGCTAGAAACATCCCTATCGGAACCGCTATGGGAGAAGGGTTGCTGGTCGGATCGCGTCTTGCAAAAAGTGTTGCGGAAAAAATACCTGTGCGTGATCCAAGAGCCTTAGCCTTGAAACTTGGAATTTACGGCACAGGGGCTACTTTAGGCGCAGTTGGAGGCGCTATGGTGGGCCAAGAGGCTTCTGATCTTATCTTTGGGGAAGAGCAACCCGTAAGCCCCTCATTGCGAGCCTATCAAAACTTTGGGGAAACCACGGGTCTAACAATTAATCCAAGCTTTTTATCACAAACCCGTCGTTGGACTACTGATAAAAACTGGTTGGGGGCCTCTAACTTCTTAGAAAACTTCAAAAAGGTTACCCGCGACAGGTGGCCCGGTTATGGCAATGCCTTTGACCTTACAGGAGGAGCCGCAGGCTTGTCCGCAAAGCAGCTAGAAGTGGCAAGAAACGCGCAATCTGGATTACTTATTGATCGTACCAAAGGGCCGACTGGCGTTAGAGTGTTGTCGGCGTTTGAAAAAGCGCTGCCCGCGGCCCAAGAGTTTGCAGTCAAAAACCCTTACTTTACGCTAGGGTTAGATGTGTTGTCGGGCGTAGGTGCTGGTGCTGGTGCTTTTGTGGCAGAGGAGATGGCCCCCGGATCTAATGGAACGCGGTTGCTTCTTGAATTAATAGGTGGAGGTCTTCCGGGGCCCGCAGTTGAGCTTGGAACACGCGGGGGACAAGCGGGTTTTGACAAATTGAAAACCGCCTTTATGCGTTATTATTTGGACAGAGAAGGCGCAATGACGTCCGCCCAAGAGAAGCTGGCGTCTAACCGT
>VMHT01088544.1_pt1 | contig 13466 bp, 24 predicted proteins | sample 4693611 | NCBI WGS metagenome assembly VMHT01 (sample SAMN12280063, study PRJNA550983) | marine metagenome | isolation source: seawater sampled from same location over 5 years 0.02-0.2 micron viral filtrate | place: USA: collected off the coast of southern California halfway between the port... ... | reverse complement strand
TACTCCAAATCTCATCATCAGTAAGCACATCACGATATACTTTCAGAAGATTATTGTAGTCACAAAATTGTTTATGAGTTAAATAACCTTCATCAATTTCATTATAGTAATCGTGAATATCACTCCAACAATTAGTCCAACCATTGAAATTATCTTTCGGTTCAACATAGTTTTTGTCATATAATTTTCTAAAACATCCCATAACACGCTCCTTTTATGTATACTTTTTGTGTAACATTGTAACAAGGTGTTGTTACATCGATATTTTGGGTATTTCTTCTCTTTGGAACACACATTTTGACAATAAAATGTAACACAAAATGTAACAAGGTTTTGACACATTCATTAAAAATATCAATTCTTGTAAGTGTCTGTAATATAAGGAGGTTATGGAGATTGTAATTGTTTTGAAAGTGTCTAACACAAAGATTTTCAGTTCTTTCACACATTCCTTGTAACTCCCTTATTTTAAGTAGTTTATACCCTAATATCATACTATAATGTAACAATACTTGTAACATATAAACAAGTATTATTATATTACTTATATGTCAGTTAACACATTATTAATAAACTTGTTACATTTAGGGTAATCAAATGGCTGGAAAATTATATAAAAGAAAAGACGGATGGTTCTATTACAAGTATTCATTTGTAGATGAGTTTGGGTATTCTAAATGGAGAATGATTTCTTGTAAAACTAAAGACGATAAAGTCGCTGATAATGTGAAGAAACATTATGATAAGACATTTGGTAGAGTAACGAATCCATTTCAGAATCCACGATTTACATACAAAGATATGGTTAATGATTATCTGAACTCAAGAAGATTAAAAGTGAAGAGAGGGCAACTTTCTGAACTAACATTTAAATCAGATGTTAATTCTTTAAATCGATTTAGTGATTGGTTGATTAAGAAACAAGGTTCTGATTCTGTTGAATTAGCAGATTGTAATCATAAACTAATACAGAAGTTTATTGATGATAGATTAGATGAAGTATCACCTACTACTATTGATAATAATATTAAACACTTATCATCATTCTTTGGTTGGTGTTTGAAAAAAGATATAGTCAAAGTGAATCCGATTCTGAACAAGAAATTAGATAAGCCACGAAGAAGAAAAAGAAAGTCAATTCCTACGAAAGATGATTGGAAGATTCTGTGGGATTATTGTGAAAGTAAAATCAACAGATGGTTAAGTGGTGAAGAACATTATGATTACTTTACAACATTGATATTTTTACAGATGAATCTTGGTATGAGAATAGGTGAGTTATTGAGCATGAAATGGAAGAAAGGTGTTCACGATAATGATACTGGACATTCTGTAAACTATGTATATCTATCTTCTGATACGAGCAAGTTAACAATCTATTTCAAGAGAAGATTAAGAACTATTCCTACCAATTCAGTCATTCATATTTTAGAAAAGATTCCAAGAGAATATAGTGTTAGAAAGTGGCTCAATGTTCAACGAAATCAGAAGAAAGTTAAAATGGATTATGTGTTTGGTAATAAATACACAAACAAATCAAGATATGGAAATCAAGTAAGTAGGGATTTCAAAAAGTTAATGATGACTTTAGATTTAGATACTAACTATACATCTCATTCACTTCGACACGGATGGGCTGTAAATCAAATAAGAAACAATAGTAACATTTATACTATATCAAAGTTTATGGGTCACTCAATGGTTCAAGTTACTGAATTATACGCTGACCATTTACAGAGTGATGACTTTGATGAACTTGTTAACAATAATAAACCAAAGGAATAAAATGGATATTACTAAAAAACAAATGGTGACTACAATTATGGATATGATGGATGACTTTGTTGAGGATTACTTCGTATTCAATGAGCCACTTATTAAGAAACAAGACACTATGAATGAGGGTAAAGGATATGGAACTGATAAACGAAAGTTAATCAATTTTATGTTACAATGTGATAAACCAAGTCGTAAAGATATGAAATCGTGGGTTGAATCTTGGTGTATCGCTAATCTTGATAGGATAGATTAGTGTTACATTATATGAATTGGAATAAGATTAAGGTGATACATTTAGAGGGGTGGGAAGAGGTTGTGGTCGGAGACGGAATCGAACCGCCGACACGAGGATTTTCAGTCCTCTGCTCTACCAACTGAGCTATCCGACCAACATTTCATCCCTCAAAAATCTATCAAAAAACTATCAATACAGGAAAGATTTCCTGAATCGAAGACACCTAAATTAAGAAATAATTTATATTAACAAAAATCTATTATTTTTTAAAGTTACTTGCTTTAATTTCTAAATAGAATTTATATTAAGATTAAATAAGAATACACTATCAATGACTTTGACATTACCATATCCTAAAACAGATATAAATCTGATTAAACATAATATTACATTCGATGAGATTCAGAATATGGATTGGGATTCATTCGCTGATTTCTGTGATGGATTGAGAAGAGAACTATTAGATAATTGGGATGAAAAATATCAACCTCCAATGATAGGCAAGTCACGAGATGAAATCATTAATCAATTCAATAAACTAAAAGATTATGATATAGATAAGTTCTATATAGAAGATGATAACTACCCTTCATTTAAAGGTTGGATTAAGAACTTCTCAAAGATGGGTTCAAGTTGTATTCAGTTCTTTCCAGCATTATTGAAAACACAGATAGATAATTACTCTATGTATGATTGGTTTTCATCTGATGAATTGAAGGTAGATTTTAGAAGAACGATGGTTGTTAAACTTCGTAAAGATGGGATGTATTCTTATAGTAGATGTTTGAAAGAAGCAGATTTAGAAACAGATGTAGAAACTTGGATACAGAATACATCAAATACAGATACAGATTTTTGGTTAGAATTAACAGATAATATGGATTCAGAATCCGTCGTTTTAGACGATAAAAATATAGAATCGTTAAAGAATAAGGGATACATAGAAAGTCGTCATTTTCGTAATATTTTAGACGATAGAGAACCACTTTATTACAACATCAGACACTATAAATTGAATCAGAAACTATTCCCTAATATTATACAGATATTCAGATTAGGATTTGGACAAGTTCCAGTTAATTTCCCGCCATTAACATCACGATGGATTTGTGAGAATTATTTAGATACAGATTCTGATAATATAGTATATGATATGTGTAGTGGATGGGGTGGTAGATTGTTAGGTTCTTTATCAGCGAATCGAAAGATACATTATGTTGGAACAGATGTTAATTCTAATAACTTCGGTTGTTATGAAAAGTTAGGTGAGTTCTATAATGAACATTGTAATGGTGAAAATACATTTGATATTTTTACAGATGGATGTGAAGTAATACACGAGAACAAGCAGTTTCAAAAGTATAAAGGTAAGTTAGATTTATGTTTTACATCACCACCATATTTCTGTCGTGAAATGTATTCTGATGATGAAGAACAAAGTTTTAATAAGTATCCAAATTACAAAGATTGGGTTGATGGATTTTTAAACAGAACTATCAAAACTTGTTATGAATATCTGAAACCAAATAAGTATATGTTAATCAATATCGCTGATGTTAAAGTTAAAGACAAAGACATCATTCCATTAGAACAAGATACTATATCAGAATCTGTTAAATGTGGTTTTAGTTATGAAGGTAAATATGGTATGACTATGACACGAATGATTGGATTAAATACAAAGAAAGTTTTAAATAGTTGGTTTGACATTGATACAAAGACACACTTTAAATATGAACCTATTTTAATATTCAAAAAGAATGGCTGATTACATTATATCAATAGATGTCAATGACATCAAAGAAACAGAAATCAATTCTGAAATCTATGACTTTAGAAAAGAAGAGCATGATGAACTTATTAAGTCAATAGAACTTAATGGATTATTAGAACCTTTAGTTATTGATAAAGATAATAATCTGATAAGTGGACATAGAAGATTATCAGCGATTAAAGAGATAGGTTGGGAGAATGTAGATTGTAGAATTACTCATACAGATAATCTCTTAATTAGTTTGATTGAATTAAATAGATACAGAAAGAAATCAGATTCTGAATTAACAAAAGAAGCAGGTTTGTTAATGAAGGAATACAACATATTAAGAGGTAGTGGTAAATCAAGACAGAAACAAACACAAGGTAAGAATTGGAGTATTGTAGATGTATCTAAAAAGTTAGGAACTAATACTACTAAACTGAAGAAACTACTATCGATAGAAAACTATGAACCAACACTTCTGAATGAAATTGATTTAGGAAAAATATCTGTTGAGAAAGCGTATCAGAAAGTAAGAAAAGATTACATCATACCTAAAAGAGGTAGTGATGAAAAGACATATGATAGAGCAACATTTAAACATCATTTTAAAGAACTACTAAAGAAGTATAAACCTACATATACAGAAGTGGTAGAAATACTAAAGTCCGTCAATAAAAAGTAAAAAGTGTCAACTGAACTTTTTAGCACTTGAAAAGGTTTTTCACTTTTAGAAAAAAAATATAAAAGTCACCTCTTACCGATAAACATTTCGTAGTCAATTTTTTCACTATAGAAAAATTATATATATGAATATATCATTGTGATTCTGTGATTCTGTGATAACGAAATCACGAAATCACAAGTGTATCACCTCTTCAATAAACAAATACCCTGTAAATACCTATGTATCACCTCAATCTCGTCGTGATGAATCAGAAAGTAACACCAATCTCCGTATATTAAAGTGTATGAGAAATGACATTAAAAACAAAAACAAAAACGGAGAAAATGAAATGAATAACAATAATAAAAATATACACTTAATGAATCTTGATGGTCACACAAACGCTGATGGGATTGTAAGATTTAAAGAAAACACTCACGAGTGGAAATTATCACAAGAAATGAATGGAGAAAGTGATTTCATTCATCTGACTAACAAACAATACAGAGGTATGAAGAAAGCCTGTAGACACGGAAGAACTACTACAATAACAATTCCAAGAAAGAATAATCAAGAGGTTACTATAAGTAAAGTTGGAAAAGATAAATATCAATCTGATGAAGGACAATTCGTTATTAATCTAAAATCATTTAATCTCAATAAAATTGATGGTTATTTAGGTAACTCAAATAGTTTGAGTGGAAGTTTGATTAGTCACGCTCTTGTTAGTGGTGTAAATGTAAATAAAACAATAGATGAACTTGATAACTATGAATTGAAAATGAACACTTTATATAAGGAGGTAGCATAAATGAATTTTACAGAAAAAGAAAACTTAATGATGAGAGTCAATCATATCATCACTTCAAGAATGAATAGGTATTCACATATTCTTGGTTGTGATATGAGAAGACAATCAGTCATTCAGCAAATAAACAGAGAAGTAAATAAACTAATAAACAATGAAACAATAGGAGAAAACTAAAATGAAAAATAACAATACAATAACAATTAACTACTTCGGACATTCAAATAAATATCGTAAAGATGTAGCAGGAAAACAGATATTGAATCACGGATTATTCTGTAAGATATTCAATGATTTTCTTCAAACCACAAAACCTCAATATAAATACAAGTGGATTGATGAGAATGATTATGAATTACACAAAGAGTATTTCAATAACTACAAGTATGAATGTTTTAATACTTACGATACAGACAATTGGATGAACTATTATGAAAATAAATTAAAAGATGTCGACTTCTTTTTAAAGAATATAGATAATGATGAAACTTGGTATGATGATGTCTTGGATTTAATTCATGACTTTGTTTGGACACTTCACGAAGATGATGAGTTTCCATATTTGAAAGATTCAAGAAATGATAATAAATATATTCCAATCGAACTTTCAGATGGAGCGTTTGGATGTGGTGAAATAGTGAAGGAGGTAGTATAAATGAAAACTAAAAAGGACTATTCATCTTATTATGAAATAGATGAAAATGGAGTTACAAAGTTTCTAAAAGCATGGGAAGTAGGAGAACACTTTACAGATTTAGATAAAGAGTTACCATTGATGTTGAAGCAGAATAAGATAGATGTATATAAATGGAAGAGAAAAAATGAAACTATGAAAGAAGATAATAATGGATAAGTTTATTGGTGACTTTACAATTAATACTATCACTTGGAAACGAAAGACGCTGGAAAGAATGATAGGTAAATCACTTACAGATAAACAATGGTTATTACTTTTTAAGAAGGTGTTAAAAACAAATGAACATTAACCATTATGATTTAGAAGGTTACATTAAATATATAATGTGTAGAGAGTGGAGTCGTGGTAATCGATTCCACATTCAACCTTCTGATGAAGATTTCAAGAAAGCATATTTAGATGTAATTAAGATAATCAATCGTGATAAAGTGAACTTCATCTAAACATTAAATTCACTTTTCAGTCGATAAACCTATTAAATAAAATGATAGACACTCTGTATTTTAATACACTATGTAGTATCAAACTTGATTCAAATTAATTTAGAATTATAGAAATACGCTAAATTGATATACTAATAGTGGGGTTAGTGACATCAAGTGTCTGTTACATACTCAAAACCATTAAACACATACACACGCTAAAAAACAAATATTATTCACAGAATTGAGTCAATCTCGAAAATGAATACTTATTCATTCATCTGATATTTATATAAAACAGATGGAGGAATTATGTCAACAGAAGATAAAATAAAAGATATTGATGAAAGAATCTTGAAACTAAATAGCAAGATTACAGATTTAGAAGAAACTAAAATCAATCTGATAATATTGAAAAGAGAGATTCATATGGATGATACTAAAGAAACATTGAAACAAGCGTTTGAAGAAACGATGAAGAATGTAGATGAACAAACAAGACAAGAAGTTTACAATAGGTTTGAACGATGGAATTAAAAATAGAAGATATAATGAAGTCACTTCAAAACAGAAGAAAGAATGGTGGTTGTTCTGCTTGGAGAGATATTGGATTGAAGTGGGTTTCTGATAATGATAGATTTGATTTATTGAAATATGATTGGGAATGGGATTACATAAATAACAATTACAGAAAATTAAATGAAGATGATAAAGTTAAGAATCTGAAAATTGATATTCCAGATAATCCATTTGAAGAAGAAGATGATGATGAATTATACGCTGATGAAGATGGTTTTGATGATGAAGATGAAAGATTAACTGACTCTGATTGGGAAGATATTGAAAGAGAATTAGATACCTTAAAACTTAAAAAGAAAGAAACACCTATTGAAGAATATCTAACATCTAATCCACAAGCGATTCAGAAGAGTTTCTATTGTTATATAGTATCGTGTATGAATGATGAATCTATTAGAGGTTATATGGATGGATTTAGAAATCTATTAGTTCAACTTTATATAGATATGGAAACAAAAGAACTACCTATAGAAATTAAAGATGATGATGTGACTATGGATTTCAGAAAACAAGAAATAGAGAAACAAGCAAATCATTTATCTAATCAAATTGTTGAGGAATTATTACTACTGATGAATAGTAAATAATCGGTCGTGATATTGTGATATTGTGAATAACGAAATCACAGATTCACATCGTAATAATTAGTTTAACGAATTATTATCATAGCAGATTAGGGAAGAACTTATTAAAGAACTTCTGTTTACATCTTTGAGTCCAATCTTCTTTAGTCATTAAATCTTCATCAGTAAAATCATCAAACTTTTGAGACACTACTTCAGCGTCCATTTCATCCATTCTACCAAGTGAAAAGTAATGCCACTTTTTATTACCCTTTGATTCTTTCTTACCTACTTTTAAACCAAATCCTTTCTTTTCATCATACCACCAAATCTTACCTTGAACATATTGTTTACCTCTACCTCTATTATATAATATGATAGGATTCAAATCGAAATTAGTTTTCATAGAATTGATTTCTTTAGTCACTTGTTTACGCTCATGTTCATAGATTCTAATTTCTTCTTGAAGTTTCTGAATCTTTTCGTGTCTATTTTTAACCATTCTTTCAAGAGTAGATTTTCTACCAATAGATTGACGAACTTCTTTTATGATTGGATGAGCAAGTCCTTTTTTAGTATCCTTCAACCACCAATTATCATCGTATTCTTTTTGTTTATCTGATGATATTCTTTTCTTTGATTTTGGTTTAGGTTTACTTTCTACTTCTGATTTGTCTTTATGTCGAGTTCCTTTTCCAGCGAATGAAGAAGTAACATTTACATTAGACATCATCTGATTATATCCATCAAGAAATGTAATCTCTTTATTGACTACTTGATTATATACATCTTCAGAATATTGTTTTATCTTTTTTAGTTTGAACTCTCTCTCAGCCTTTTTACTCATAACCATCCTTTTCAATTCTATTTCAAGGTGATACATCATTTATCTAATCTGTATAACCCCATAAGATACACTACTTTAGGTGAAAGTTCAAAACTATGTATCACCCCATTCTCGTCGTGACAACTTCCAAGTAACACCATTTTTGTCGTAATATATAATGTAGACGAAAGGGAACGAATCCCTTCGACAAAAACAAAAAAAGTTCAAGGAGAACAATATGAAAAATACAATGATAAACACAATGATAATCAATCAGTTAAACGAAGTAGTCGATTCAATCGCTTCAAGAAATAATAGTGGTGGAAATATCCCATCATCATTATCGAAAAAAGTTGGATTAGCACTTTCAGTATTAACATCTGACAAAGGTGAATTATACAATACTGATTTTATCGGATAGTAAAAGAGAGGTTCGTTGGGAAGGTTAATTCCTTCCCATCAGTTCCTTCAAGATTTTAATAACAAGCAAATAACAATAGGAGAACAATGGAAGTAACAATAGAAAATATGAACAAAGGTATTCACAACTATATGGAGTGGGATGAAAAATGTTCAGATAGATTCAATTCACTTGATGAAGAAACTTGGTTTCAGATTTACGATAGTGGATTTGGTAGAGCACAAATGTATTTCGATAGGAAACTGGATTCAAATATGAAAACGATTATCAATGAAATACAAACAAGACATAGTAGTGGTGAAACAATAGATAGTTTGATTTCAAATCTAAAAATGTCATGGGAGGTTGAATAGTCGAATAAACGACATTTGGGGTGTGTATCACCCCATTCTCGTCGTGATGACTATTAAAGTAACACTAAATGGGGTATATTGAGATGTATGAGAAACGAAACAAAAAACAGAGGAGAAAATAGAATGACAATTTATCAAACAGAAGTAGAAACTCACAATGGGCACATCAAAACATTAAACATCAATTCAGATAGTTTAATTGATTTGTCAGGCAGTTTATATGTGAAACGATTAGAGATTTTAAACAAGTGGGAAAATAACAATAATAACATAGGAGGTTATAATGACTAAAAGTAAAGTAGATAGTAAAGTAACTAAAAAAGTAAATACAAAGAAAGTCGCTAAGAAAGTGATTAAAAAAGTGAGAAAGAAAAAAGTAGTAACACTTTCAACTAAACCGAAGAATCGTGTTTTAATGAAAGGTGATAATAACTACCCTCAATCAAAATCAGAACAAGTTAGATGTGATAATCTTGCTTATCTGATGAAAGAAATAATGGAAAAGATTGGTAACAAGAAATTACCATTGAGAAACTTTCGTGTGAGTGGGCAGTTTTATGGTTCAACATACTTCAAGAACTTTGAACCAAAACCTAAAGTGAAAACATTTATTCAGAATGTAGTGAAAGATATAGATGTAGGAGGTTTGGTTTAATGAGTAAGAAAGTAAAATATACATCTGATGATATCATATGGTATGATAAAGGTGGTGGGAAAAGAAGTGATTGTGACATCGATTCTAATCAATTGGCTGAATGGTTGAAGTCAAAGGGATTTGGATTACATACTTCTTCAAGAGATAATATTAATCTAAATGACGAAGAAAACATTGTTAGATATTGGGATGGTAAAATCACAAGATTTGAACCACACGCTCTTTCAAAGTTTGTTATCAGATACTATAGAGATATTAAACCAAAGTTATTTGAGAAGAATCAAGTTCTTGGTTTAACTAAAAAAGATGGAAGTTCATTTAGTAAATCAGAAGTTATGTCGAGATTAGCGAAGAACAATTTAATCTCAAATGGATTACTTCATTTATTAGAAGATTATGATGATGAATTTCCAGCACAATTTAATGATGGAAAACATACTTGTTATGTTCCATTTAAGAATAAGATTGTAAGAATAACAAAAGATAATATTGATACAATGAATTGGGATGATGTTGATGATTATGTATGGGAGAGAAGTATTCAGAATAAAGATATTGAATTGATTGATTCTGATGAAGAAGGAATATTTGAAAACTTCTTTAAACGATGTTGTAATGTAAGACAGACAGCAGGATTAAAATCTGAATGGATGGATAACTATAAGTTTGATAACGATAAGTTTCTTTCATTAAGAAGTCATTATGGTTATTTAATTTCAAACTATAAAGATAAGTCAAAGAATCCGTGTGTCTACTTTACCGACCAAGAAGCAGATAACACATCAAGTGAAGGTGGAACTGGTAAATCTTTAATAATGGATTCAGTAAAACAATTTAAGAATCAAACATTCTATAATGGTAAAGATACATCAACATTTAAAGATAGTAGATTTTTATTTAGTGATGTGACATCTGAAAATAGAATGATATTTATTGATGACCCAGAAGTAAGTTTTCCATTCGATAAAATGTATACTTACTTAACAGGCGATATGGTTTTAAATATCAAGTTTAAAAATGGTAGAAGAATAATCAAGTTTGATAAGTCACCAAAGTTTGGAATAACATCAAATTACATTTCAAATGATATGTCGACATCTTCACAAAGAAGAAAATCTATCGTAGAGTTTGGTAGTTTTTGGAATCAAGCATATCACGAGAATGAATCACCATCTGATGAAAAACATTATGGTATGATGTTGTTTGATGATTTCGATAATAAACAATGGAATCTATTCTATAACTTCGGATTCAAATGTGTTCAATTCTTCTTAAAGAATGGGCTGATAAAAGAAGACATATCAAACTATGAATGGAAACAATTATGTCTATCAATAGAGGGAACTCGAAATACTGGTGAATGTGATTGGATTAAAGATTGGTTACAAAAAGAAGGTATTCAGAACTATAATACAAAACAATCAGCAATCACATTGAATGATTTATATGATAAGTTTTGTGAAGAGAATCCTATTAGTTTAAATCTATCTAATAAATTCGATTATAGAAAATCATTTCAAAGTAATGTTCTGAAAGTTTCTGACCACATTAAGTTTCCGATTAACATTCACAAGTTGAAAAAGTTAAACAAAGATAAGTGGAGTGATAGAAGACATCAGCGTATTATTAACGGAAATAAGTTAGATACAATATATGTCACAGATATGAATAATCAGTTATCTCAAAATAAGACGAATAACGAAGGGTTACAGGAAGGTAACGATATTATTCATAAAACACAGGAAAGTGTCGGAAAACACGGAAAAAACTCCAAAAAGAAACATTCTGATGAATATTTCGATGAGTTATGGAATAGTTAATGTTTCATAACGGAGTGTATCACCTTAAAAAGAACATAGTATTTATTGATGTAACACTAAATATTATGTTCTTAAAAAGGGTTAATAGATTTAGGGTGAGTGGTGTTTTTTAATTATTACTTTACTTTTCCACTACTCTCATCCTTGCTGATTTAGTGTGTGTTGGGGATGAGGGTATTATCTGTGTGTGTATCTCTGAATAAAAAAAGTATCTGTGATATTGTGATTCAGTTCTTTATCACGAAATCACGAAATCACAATCTATCTTTTAGATATACATTTTTATACCAATCTCTATCTGATTTATCCAATTTATGTTCGAGATTGTTTTTGAAGCAGAATGGGATATAAGAATAATAATACATCCCACACTTTCTCTTCTTCTTAACCATTGACTTGATTAAATAATCTTTTAGAAATCATAGGTTGAATATCAGATTGATTCTTTAATTCACCTTTCCATTTAATGTAACCACAATACATAGGATTAGAAATAATATCTCGAAGATTCCAATATTTGAAATCCCTTCCATTGAAAGTATAATTTCTATTCTTTAATAATTTCAATAGTCGTTGTGTTCTTTTAGTTTTAGTTAGATGTTTCATCTTATTCAGCACATTCCATTTCTTGAAAATATACTGAACGATTGGTTGAACATTCTCATCAACAACAATTTGATTATTCTTTCTTTTGTAGCCGAAAGGGATAGAAGGATAGGGTATTTTATTCTGTTCCCATTTCATATTTCTACCATTAGAACATCGTTCTTTAATCTGTCTTTTTTCTTCAGTAGCGATAGATAATAGAATATTTAAAATCAGTTCAGATTTACCACCATCACTTGTATCAATATTATCTGAAATAGAAACAACATTAACATTATGTTCTTTACACATTTCTATGAATTGTAATGAACCTAACATTGTTCTACCTAACCTATCAATCTTGTAAACAATAATAGTTTTAATAGGAGATTCTTTTAGAAAAGGATTCTTAATCATTTCTTTAATTTCATTCAGAATACGCCTATCATCATTACCACCACTATCAGTTTCTGAAAATACATTAGTCAATTCTAAATCATTCAGATTACAATAGTCGTTAATCTTCTGTTCTTGATGTTCTAAAGATGAACCTTTCTTCTGTTGTTTTAAAGTTGAAACACGCACATATCCGATAACCATATCTATATTCCTTTTAATTGATTGTTGATTTTCATCAAGATTACTTTCTGTAATCCCTTTCTCATTCCTTTATAGAAATCGACAGTTTCTTTATCATTCTTCATTTCAAAGTGTCTGATGATTTCATCTATTTCACGAAGATTCATTAGTTACCTCCCTCTTTAACTTGTTTAAAATAACCTTCAAGTATTACACCCATATCAGATTCTGTTATTTCTTTTTGGGTTATCATGCTGATTTCAGAACAAACATTTTGAAACCATTTTAAATAAAACTTCTTATTAGTATCATTATTAAAGTATTTGAATATTTCGTGTTTATTCATTTATTCATCCTCCAGTTGATTACTATTAGTCATACTCCAAATCTCATCATCAGTAAGCACATCACGATATACTTTCAGAAGATTATTGTAGTCACAAAATTGTTTATGAGTTAAATAACCTTCATCAATTTCATTCCAATAATCGTGAATATCACTCCATTGATTAGTCCAACCATTGAACTCTATTTCAGGTTTAGGTTCTTCATAATTCTTATCATATAATTTCTTAAAACAACCCATTATTTACCTCCCTTAATATCATACTATAATTTAAAAAATGTATTACTAATTTCCTATTGTTTTTTAGTAATACATTTAATAATTTATCCTCCTGAAAGTGTAACACTATAAAGTGTTGAGTGAGTATGTTTTTTG
>VMHT01155596.1_pt1 | contig 13468 bp, 21 predicted proteins | sample 4693611 | NCBI WGS metagenome assembly VMHT01 (sample SAMN12280063, study PRJNA550983) | marine metagenome | isolation source: seawater sampled from same location over 5 years 0.02-0.2 micron viral filtrate | place: USA: collected off the coast of southern California halfway between the port... ... | reverse complement strand
TAAAAGTATAATTTGGTTGTTGGTCATGTACTAATACAAATACATCGCAATCAATAGCTTTCTTTTTAACTTTAGATTGTAGATATGGCTGTGCGTATTTAGTTGTTTTTACGTCAATTTTAGTTCCATTGACCACCAAGTCAAATCCACTATAATGTGGACCAATTACAAAGTCTGGGTAAGCATTATATTTCTTACAGACGGCTAATTCTCCGCAAACACCGCGCATATCTATCTCTATGTTACGTTGTCCTTGAGAGGTGATTCCATTGACTTGGTTCTGATTCATCCGCGCTTTTGCTACCTGGTGCGCTATCTTTAGTTCGATTTGTGTTAGTGTGATTTGCATGTGGTCTTTCCTTATCCATTGCGGCATAAAGCACCATGTAATTTGCCACGTCAAGACATCTTTGGTATGTGGTCTCATCGCTATGGGTCTTGCCTGTTTTAGCATCGTTGCATATAGCATCAACGTGTTTCAATACATATACCATCAGTGCCTGCTGTGCTGTGATTCCAAGACGTTCCGCAACATGCTTGAAATTATAAAATTTATCTTCGTTACTGATGGTATACTCAATTGACTTTTGGTCACTTATTTTTGATGCATATTCAAAAAAAACTTCTCTAAACTCATTATATTCACTATACTTCATTTTTACTCTCCTTTTTTATCTATTCTTCTTAGTATTTCATCACAGGCATCCATACATACGTCTAATCTCTGTTCCTCGCTTACAAGCACCTTTTTTAGCGCATTATTGATACATTCACTAACTAATGCGACCATAGCTGCTTTAGTGTTTTGTTGTTTCATTGGATATGGCATTACTCTCTCCTTTAAGTTTAGCGGAGGCATGACTATCACGATCATTAGACACGCCATTTTCATGGTTATGGGTTTCTACGCCTCCGCTATTAAATAAATTCTTCATCCACTCATGCTTGACTATCCACAGCCAAGGCTTTCTATCTTGTCGGACCATCACTACGTCCGCATTCTTGAAATCTAAAAATCCTGCAATCTTTTTTCTGCGCTTTACCTGGACTCTAATGGTTAGGTCACCTTTAGTGGCCTTAACATCTATATCACTCTTCTCGCCAAAGCTACGACCATCACTCCCCCAACTGCGCTCGGCTATGAAGCCAAGGTCGCGGAGCAATTCTACGACCTCGACTTCACCTTTGTAGCCTTTTCTGGATGCGGAAGAAGGCATCAGAAAGGTAGATCCTCTGAACCTTCTGCGGTAGGCGTACTCTCGAAAACCTTATTTGGCTCGTAGGTTTTCAAAAACTCCTTAAACAAGTTATTCACTTCTTCTGCAAGCGGTGCTTTTGGGCATGGTGTCACTGTATAAGTAGTGTCCATTCCATCGCCACTTTTAGTAACGATAACATCATACTCAGATAAGTTACCCCATTCGCTATTGCGATCAAGGTCAGTTAACTGCTTTTGCACTGTGCTTTGTGATATGTCTAATACTTTGACATTACCATCATTGTATACAGGTAACTGCCAAAAGTGCTTTGGCTTCTCACCTGCTGGTGCTTCACTAGCTTCTTTGATACGCACTGGTGTTTTATCGTCCTGCCAGTAAAGATAACCTAGTACTGGTTTTTCCAAAATACGAAATCTATTTTCGCCTTTTTGGAACTTCATAAAACTAGATTCACCAGAACTTGGTACATCGTATGATGGTTCAAGTAATCCACTCATATTTACTCCTTATTTTGTTATTTTATATCCTCTGCGCTCAATTAGAGCTAGTATCTTTTGATATGTAGCTTTATCTGTATTAGCTCTTACACCAATATCTGCATTAGCGTCTGGAATGTATGTTTGGGATTCGCCCAATAGATTGCGCACTTCGCGTGCAAATTCAATTCTTTCTTGTTTATTTTTAATATGGATTGTAAGAATCATGGGTAGTACCTAGTGACGCAAAAGAGAGAGAGAGTGATGAGGAAACGTCATTTCAATCAGTACTACCCATTTATGAAAACAAATTAATAAGGCCATTCAATAAAATCCATTTTAATGCCTAAAACCTTGGCGATTCTGACCTTATGTTCAAAACGAAACTTACGTTTACCACGCATCATCAGTGAGAGCATTGATTTATCTAAAGCAATTTCGCGTGCTAATTGGTTTTGTGAAAAACCACACTCTCTCATATGTTGTTGTAAACTCTTCATAAGTGTTGACAAAGTTTAATATGCCTTGTCAACACTAACAAGAATTATTTTATATTAGAATTCTTCTTCGATGCGTAGAGCTACATTATATACGTCAGGAGCAACTTGACTCATATCTAGAGAACTTTGTGCAAACCTAGCAAATAGGTACTCACTTTCTGCACCATTACCAGTAGAATCCTTATCTATACAAAAAATCATTGGCCTATGTGGACCATCTGTCATATTCCAAACATCTGTTATTACAGAATCGTCTGAGTGTTGAAAAACAGCATATTCATCTGGTAATAAATCTGTGTTGGCTAAATACGAAAATGATAAATCATAGGCTAACCTACCACCAAATTTATTTTGTTCATATTCACCCAAGGCAAAAGGACTTTTTGACGTAGCGGTTGCAGTCCTACCTAACGATGTTGCAGATGCAAACCTTTGACCACCTACCGATTCATTAATATTAACTTTATCATACATTATACTGCGAGTAAGGTTTAAATCTGGACTAAATGGCATTTCATATGCTTCACCAATCATAATTCCACCTACTGTAAGGTTAGTACTTCCCCAAGTTCCATTTGTAGCGTTACCAGTGTTGGTGGTATTCCCTTCAAATTGGATACCCCAAAACCTTAAACTTTGTTCTGGAAACGTAATAATAGTTGTTCCATCTGTCGCAGGCTCAATCACCATACTCTTTCCATTGGATGCAGCCGTTCTTGCATCAGCATTGACTGCTTCACTTACAGTCACGCTACCCCAGTTAATATCTCCTGTATCTGCATTTGCACCATCCAAGGCTGTATGATCATCATCTTCATTACCAGCAAAAATTCTTATTTTACCAACAGCCGTTGCGAGATTATGATTTAATATTGCAATATAATTTTGTTTGTAAGATGCGGTAGTGAAATTAAATGTGCATAAAACGTGAGAATCTGTATCTCTTGCCGTAAGAAATTGCACAGTGTTTAATGGTCGTAAGTCTAATAAATCTGCAACTGTATTGTGTGACTGTAAACCAGAAAAATAAGTCGCACCATCTGTTGCCGTTACAGCACCAATAGCCGTGCCTCTTGCTCTGTGGTAACTAATTAAATCTGGAAAAAACTTTGGTGTTCTTATGTTTTGATTGGCCATTAGCCTACCTCTCTTGCCTTTATACTTACTTTGCCCATTGAGCGTTTTGTTTCTATTACCATATAATACTTACTAGTTGAAAAATCTGTGCCAAACATTTCTACTGGCATATCTGTAAATGTTATAATGTCACCTGTCTCTACCTGACAACCTTTCATTGGATTCACTACATCACAAGAAACCAATATCTTCATATCTCCCATAATATTATTATAATACGAATACCAGTCTGCATTGCAATCTGAATCTGCTGATGATGGTATTGTTCCAATGTTATAATCTAGATTTATTGTTTTTATTCCTTCTTTATCGCCTAAATTATATTTAATTCTATTCGTATTAGATATTGTATTGAAAGTGTAATAACCAGATTTTCTACCACTTGTTTCGGATATAGTATCTGCTTTATTGTCTGGAGCAGGATGTTTGTTATTTGCTATTTCCCATTTTGTTATTACATTGTCTAATCCTGTCGTTTTCAATGATACCTTATCTATGTCTTGGTTTGTAAGATTAACACTAGCACTTAATTCACTACTTTTCTTCAAATGAATGTATTTTAACTTTCCATTAGCATCCATCTTGTAATTAAATCCAAATTCCATTGCTAACTTATCTAAATTTTCTTTTAATGATGTTGGTTCCATTTGCCAATATCGTATTTTCCAGTTATTAATTGCTCTATCTGTATTTAAAGAACTCCAATTTTCAGGATCATCGCTTGAGATGCCTGCAAACTTTTGTAATAAATCTCTATGGGCATCGTGGCCATGTTCAATTGCACCAGAATCCCAGGAAGCAGTTAACCCAGGGCCTCCACAATAAAAAAACTTAATTTTGTTTAAATCATCATATAATTTTGCAGCATTTCCTTCATCGTCAATTTGCACACTATTCCCATCACTATCTTCTCCATAAATTCTATTATCCCCAGAAAGATTTTTCCAAAATCTAATTGATACAAATATTTTTACACCAAATAGTTTTAAAGTATGAGCTTCTGATGTTAATCCTGATGTTGGGTCAGTGCTGTTTTTGTAATCAATATTTAATTCAGTAGGACAATCTGGTGCTGTTTGTAATGAGTATTCGGCATTTGAACCTGTGGTTCCGCTTCCTATTACAGTTCCTGTAGTATCTGTGCTATTGTCATATATTCTATTATCGCTTAATGTGCTTCCATCTTTAAAAAAATCAACTTGATAAAATTGACCTACGCCTGTACCATCAGTATGTACAACACCATGTCTTAATTTTATTTTTCTTATTTTAGTATTAGGTCCAACTTTACCAACTGTCATCATTTGTAAATATCTATGAACATTTGTACTAGTATCTGGATGAGAATAAGATGCAAAAGTATCGGTGTCCCAATCTCCTGTAGATGTTTTCGTAAATGCATCTTGAGGATTTGTAAGTTCTGTTCTACCAAAAAGATCATTCCCATGTTGAGGAACAATATAACCTTTTGCGTAATAATTTATTGGTGTACTTAAAACATTAACCCCACCATCTACTGCTGTTGCTTCTGCTTCTGTATTTGTGCCAGATGTATCCAAGCTGCCACTTCCCATAGCCAAGAAATAATCTTGACCAACATAATAGTGTAAATAATTATTGTCACCACTGCTGTAAGACCTTGGCATTAGAGTCTTAATTTTTAAATCTTCTGTTATAATTAATGGAACAGGAAAAACACCACCGTAAGACGCGTCTGTATGATTAGAATTATTGAAGTCTCCATAAACAACAGGTTCATATATATTAAATCTAGAATGTCTTTTTTGCGGAAAATCAATCCCATCCCAAGGCCTATATGTATTTATTTGCATAGTTGCATTTTGATTTTGATCTAAAGAAACTTCAACTAATCTACCAGTAAATATTTTTTGACAATTACTTAATGTTCCTTCACCTTCAAACTGAGCGTAAACACGAACCTCTTTATTGTGATAATTATTAGTTCCATTAAATAATAATTTGTAAAAGTCAGTTCCATGTAAGTCAAAGTTTGCACTTGTTATACTTATATTACCAGTACTTGATGTGCCATTAGTAATATCTATACTATCTCTAATAGTTATGTTTCTATTCAATACTGAACCATGATAATGATTAGAACTAACTGTCGTGTCTTTAAAGGCTAATCCAAATGCATGGATGAATTGGTCAAATTCTCCTATCGCCCATTCAGCATCTCCTGCGCTTGCAGATGTTCCAGATACAATTGTTCCAGTATTATTATTAGAACTAGAGTCTGTTATAGATGTACCTGTGCCTTCATCTAATTTCCAATATCCTACTAGTCCAGTATGGCTACTATCCACTAGTCTATTATAATAATAAGCAATTTGTTCATCATTCCTAGCTACATTCCAAATTCGTATATGAGCCATTTCGCCATCAAACCATTTATCATTACTTGAGGTGTGATTTTGATTAGTGCCTATTCTAAAATTTACATTTGATGAAGTACCACCAGTGGGATCGTTGGTAGCTCCTGAAGTCTCTACAAGTGTTCCATTCTTATAAAATCTTACTTTATTATCTGAATCATCTCTAGTAGCACAAACATGAGTCCATGTATTTAATGAAATTGCATAATCATCATCAAACTCAGACTCTGCTGTTCCATCTCCATACTCCCAGCTTAATTTTAAATCTGCTGCACTTTGAACACTTAAATTGAATACTGTATTTGTTGTTTCATCTTCTGGATTATCGTAAAAACCTAAAGATAAAATAGGCCTTGATGCAGTTGTATCTATTTTTATCCAAGCCTCAATGGTAAAACTTGTATATGTGCCAAGTATATCACCAAAACTAATCCAATCATTTGAACCATCAAACTCTAAGCAATGATTATTGTCTGCTGTAAACTCAAATAACCAATTTTCATCAACATTTGCATTGACTGGTGGGTTACTTAAAGCCATACTATGCTAATCCCTGCCTACTTGCCTTTGCGATTTGAGGTATAAGCGTATCTCTTACAAACTCATCATTAGCAATCATATTGCCTTGTATATTTAATGTTACACCACCACCTTGACCTGATCTATTCATATCTGCAAGATTATTAACACCAATATTCTGCACTGCTTCTCTGCGCATAATAAATTCACCTGCCTGCGCCATAATTGGTACGTTATCTTGACCTTGTACCATACCGCCAGTAGCAAATCGCTGTATTCCATTGTTTTTAATTAATCCACCAGTATGGCCTATAAACATTCCTGCTGATTGAAGTAAGGCACCAGGCACTTGAGCGCCAGGAATTAACATCATCATCGAACCTATTGTTTGAAGTATTTGTCCTTGAGTTACTTCACTATTATCCCTTAGTGACACCATAGCTCTTGATGCTGCTAATATACCATTTGCAATACCTTGACTACTTTCTTCCATTCCTTTTAATGGATCAGTTTCTTCTAAATCTTTCATTTGTTCGCCTAGCAGAGCAAGCACTGAATCAACATCGCCAAGCACTTCAAATTGCTGTCTATTTGCTTTTACCATATCTATTGTAGATTGAATATTGGCTTTTTGTCCTTCAGTAGTCTGGCCTAATAAAGAAAGAAACGTATTTTTAGCATTATTCAATGCTTCTTGCGCATCTTTTTGATTTTGCAATTTCTGCGTTAAATCTTCAATTTCTTTTATGAGATTTTCTTCTTCAGTAGTTAGTAATTTATTTGTAGTAATTAATCTTTGACCTACAAGGTCAGTACCATTGAGTTCTGCTATCTTTGCACGAATTGCATCTCTTTCCGATTTTAAAGAATTGATAGATGCCTCAGTAGCTTGTTTAAATTCTTCACTACCTTTTAAATCTTTTAATTTTCCATTTAAAATATCAATTTCTCTACTAGTATCGCTAATTGCGCCAGTTAATTGACCACCAGTCTCGATTAATGCTAAATCTCTTGTTGATTTACCTTCAAGTTCTGCAATTTGTAATTTTAAAGAATTTCTTTGATTACTTAATGCTTTCTCAACATCATCAACGCTTTTTGAAAAACTCTCTGTAGTTTTAACAATATTTACTGTTTTAAAATTATAATCATCTATTTCTTTATTAAACTTTTGAGTAGAGTCTGTAGCTTTATCTACTTTATCAGAAAAATCATCGAAAAGTGAAAGTTGTTGTACAAAAAAATCTGCTGTAAGTAAAAGAGCCATTAATCCAAGCACTTTTACAAAGCGTCCAGTCAAAGCAACTGAAACTTGTGTTGCTATATTAAAACGTAGCATAGCTTTACTAAACGCATCTAATGCTTTAATACTTTGAACTAAATTCTTTAATTTTAAAAGACCAATAGCAATACCCAACGAAAACAATGCAGTTGTAAATTCTTTAATTCTTTTTATATCTATTGCTCTAAAAAAATCTTCAATTGAATTGACTAACGCTTTCATGTCATCTAAAACTAAATCTCCTATGGTAGCAGCGAATTCATTAATAGAATCTTGCATATTACTTACTGCACCACTAAAAGTTTCTGATAGTCTATCTGCGCTACCTGAAATTCTGCCGTCAGGGTCGGCCATTGCAGCGATAAGTGCTTGGCGGAACTCTGGTAACGTAATCTTACTTAAATCTTGGATTCCTCGTGAATCCTTGATGATTTGAAGAATACCACGCTCTCTTAAAATATCAGCCGCGCCTGCTCCACCAGCATAGGCACGACCAAGCGCACTTGCGGCTTCAGTAGCAGTAGTTTGCATAAAAGCAGCTAAATCTACTAAAGACTCTAATGTATCGTTTGCATTAACACCAAAAGACTCTAGTGTAATACCTGCGTTTACTACATCAGCAAGCTGGAATGGAGTTCTTGATGCTACACCTCTAAAATTATCAAACGCCTGTGATGCTAATTCAGCACTGCCAGTTAATCCTTCTAAACGCACACGAGCATTTTCAAATTGAACCGATGCGCCAATAAATTTATTAACTGCGGCCGTTGCTCCGCCTAATGCAAAACTATAAACTAATATTTTATTTCTTAAACTACCTATATTGGCAATTAATCCAGAAGTACTACCTCGCATCCTGTCGGCTGTTCTATTATAACTTTTTGTAGATTTATCTAACTTATCAAAATCTCTTGTAGCTTTAGCAAAACCTTTACTGCGTACTTCTATTATAAATCTTTTTTCAGCCATTTTGTTTCTTTATATCTTCTGATTGGAGTGCATTAAATTCTTCATCAATACTAGAAAAGATGACTAATCGATGATAATCTGCTTCATCTAAATTATTTGCTAGTGGTAGATTAAATCTTTTCATAACCATATACTCTTCAAGCGCAAATATAGTCTCAGGCGTTAGAAAGTACGTTGAGTCGGCACAGAATACTAGTGAATGATATAACGCAGCACCAAGCGTAAATTTTCCATCTTTGCTTTCATCTACGATACGCCATATCTCATTCCATAATTCATCTTCGTCATATGTGATGGTTTTCTTGAGCGTTGGAGACTGCGCTTTGTATGGAAATTTTAAATTGCGACTAGGTTGAGATTTATAACTCATCCACATCGCAACTCGGTGCATAATTACTTTTTTTGATTTATATCTTTATAAGCATTGTAAATCGTCATTAGTATAGTATCGATAGCGTTGTCATCAAATTTACCTAATGACTCTTCTGGATTATCAAAAGAATAATTGAGTATCCAATCTAATACATCAAAAAACTTAGAAGTATCTATGTCTCCATCTTTCGTGATTGCTTTTACTTCTAACTGATGTAAAGCTCTACGTGATTTAAAGGTTATATTTGGAACATCAAATGTTCCATGTTCTGTTTTTACTTTCATTATTCATCCTATTAAGATGAAAATGGCGTGATTAAGCGATCGTGATACCAATTATTTCAGACGTTTCATCAGCTGCAAATGCTCTGAATGGTATGCTTTGTAGCATAAAATCTCCCATTTCTGGCTTAGAATTATCTATCATTACCTTTTGACAATCAATAATAAAATCACTGCCTTGTGCAAGTGCCAATACAATTCCAGTGGAATTACCAGCTATGCCTGCATCTAGGTCGTGAATCTCGTCATCGCGTTTTGCAACTAATGTACCAGTAACTTCATATGGACCAGTTTGCGCATAGCCAAATGGCTCATAGTCTGTTGTATCTTGATAATGAACTCGAACTAATGGTCTTGAAATATTAATTTCCCAAGAGTTTAAAATTAAAGTTTCTCCACCTAATGTGTTTGCAGTTAAGCCAAAAATATTTTTTGGTGCGCCTGTATCTAATACTTTACTGTTTGGTGCTGCATAAGCACTTTGAACTGGTCTATATCCAGTAACAAAAGTGGTTTCTACTACCATTTCTCCACCATTAGTGCCAACGTCTTGTCTCATAGTCATAGAAGTGGCGAAGCATCCTACCATTGACACGTCAAGTGCTGTTGAATCTGCGCCAGCATTTTCAAACAGTAAAGTCACTGCATTTACATTTGTACCACCATGCTTCATTGTAGTAGAACTATTATCATTAGTATTTGATGCTGGAGTAAGCGATGCTTCTGAAGAATTATCACCAAACAAAGCTGAACATGATTTTAATACTGCTGTTGCTGTTCCTCTCATCGTCAAAGTTACTTCATACATTTGCGTATCTGGACGATGATGTCCTTGACTAGCAAGCTGGCCTAATAATCCAGATTTATTTGGTGCAACGTCTAATGGTGCTGATGCAGCTTCTACAGTAAAATCAGTAACCTGTAAAAAATCCCATGTATCACTATTTGCATGAAGTGTTCCTAAAGCCTTTGAACCGCTACCAATACCGACTTCAATTATATTTCTTGGTTGAAAATTAGTTGCCATTACTTATCTTCCTTTTTTACTTTTTTTATTTCCGCACTTTGCAAATGCGATTTTAATTCATTAGGTACGTTTGTAACCTTAATTGCTAAGCCTGACATTAAACGATTATGCTTTGCAGAACTACCAAACGCATAAAAATTCTTATCATCTGATAACTTTTTATAAGATTCTTTTGCAATATATTTCATCCTATTATCTCCATCGCTGATACTACAGCGGTCATGTTTGCGCGCAACAAATCTGGATTATCTTCATCGCGCTCATATACAGTAGAGTCGATGACAGCGTTGTAAAACTGCCTTACTCCTGACTCGCTAAAGTTTCTGTTATTATACATTAATCTTTTTAAACGCTCTGCCACTAGTGACACTTGTCTAAAACTTTCTTTTGTATAGTTACCTGCGAAATCAACTTGGTAACCAATGAGAATCGTGTAATCTCTAACCATGCCAGTATTAATCTGTTCATTGAGGTCATCGGATATTGGCTGGAGCAAAAAACTTTGATTGCCTTTATGTTCATCATAAAATATTTGTATCCCAAATTCATTTGCAATGATACTATGAAGATTATCAATGACTCGGTCATAAATAACATTATTAAATGTGATTGCCATTATCTATAAATCTGCCCACTGCGCACAGAACCTACTTGAACTTCATCAGATTGAAATGTAATGGACCATTCATCATTTAGCGTGTAAACACCAGCTTGAAATCTAATTAGTGCGCCATATGCGAGGTCTTGGTAGTCTCCATTCATTACTTCAGCATCTACTGACTTATGCCTACGCAGGCCAGTATCATTCTTAGTGAATACATCGTACTTAACTGTACTTGCAGTACCTGGAGAAAATGTTCCTGCCGTACTAATAACAACACGCACTTCATCATAATCTGTGCTAGGTGGTCCAAACATTTTAATATCTTCTATATATCCAGTGGTTGACCCATTAACGCTTATTTCTCTAATAACTCCAGATTCACTACGAAAGGATGTCTCATTCCACATCACATAATCGCGTCTTTTTAATTTAGTTAGTAGTCCTTCATCACCTAATACACGTTCCTCAAGCTCGTCTGCTTTCTCTGGATCTTGACTGCGCACTAAATCAGCGCAGGCTAGTAGCGCATTACAACGAATTACTATAAAGTCATATGGCCTATCACTTGCGCCTTGATAGTTAGAGTTACCGCGCTTATAAATAGGTCTATTTAAATAACTGCGCATGTGGTCTGCTTGTTCCTTTACTACTCTATTTTTCAGGTCCTCCCAATCTTGGCCTGCTTCAAATACACTAGAATTAAAAGCAGATACAGAACTTGATGCAAGATATACATCTACTGAATCTGTAGATTCTGAGTATTTGAATTCGTTATCTGCATCTGGAGTGTCATTGACCTTGGTCAACTCAACGCCATCTTTATATAAATTTTCTATATATCCTGTATTGCTTAATCTATATAGATTAGAACTAGGAGTACTCCAATTAGACATAAGTACGCGTTTGCGATCATATCGGTCTATATCACTAAGAATTGCTTGTAAATCTGTGGTTGCATTGCAGAATGCTGTTAAGTAACTCATGCTTGTGCTATCTCATTTATATTACTACTAGTAGGTAATATGGTGACATCAGGTACATCAGCACATATTATTAATGCAATAATAGTTCCTAATGTTATATCAATATCCTTACGCGGATCTTCTAAGGTCTTAGCTAATTCTTGCAATTCGTGCATTAAGTGTATAAGTCTATCAATTCTTTCTGCTTCATCCATATTTTTGTACGATTTCACAATATTTCTCTGGAGTACCTTTACCTTTTGCAGTGTTATAAAACTGCTTCCACTGTGTTGCTTGTTCTTCTAGAGTTTTAGGCAGTCTTTTAGGTATTCTACGTAGGTGTAATCTGCAAAACACTATCTGTGCTGCTAAATTCGTAGTAAGAATATACTCCCAGTCTTTTTCTTTTGGCGCAGTAAAATGCGACCAATCCAAATAACAAGTACTAGCAACTAATTTCATTAGGTCTTGACGATATTTTAAATAGTTTTCAATAATGTCTACAGCTACCCAAGGTTCACATTGATAAACTCCACGCGCTGGTCCTTTTATCTGCTCTAAATAAATATATTTAGACTCAACTAAACCAATGTTATAAATAAACTCTGATGCTTCAGAAGAATATAGGTCTATCTTCTGTAAGACACGCTTAATGAGTCCTTTCATTTGGTCTGGATTAATCATTTGCGCTTCATCTTTTTCTTTTTCTTAACTTTTTTCTTTTTCTTTCCATAATGATATGGCATTATCTAGCACTCCTTACTTTTCTTCTTGTTGCTTTACTATATTTAGCACGTTGTGTACCTTTTTTATTTGCAGCACGCTTTAATCTATTCTCGTATGCTTTTTGTGATTTTGTCAAGCCTTTTCTTACACTAGCAGGCAAATACCGACCACGCTTACTGCGTGGTTTCTTGGAGTCGCTCTCTGTCACATAACCCCATTTCTGCTTGGTCCACTTCTTTAAACTTTTCTGTGATTTCTTCAAGGCCATTACTTATATCCACCACCTGCGCGTTTGTATGCTAAAGCAAGCATCTGTGCTTTCCTAGCACTCCACTGCCCAGCTCTACCGCCTTTGTTACCTGCTTTGATACGATTAAATATTCTTTTACGAAGCGTTGGCTTGGTGTAATTACCTGCTTCGTTAACTCTTGATTTACGTCTTTTCTTCATTTACCAACCTTCTTCATCGCACTGGTGTGTGATTGACCAAAGGTTGCGCCTTTTCGCATTGCAGACACCATAGCTCGTAAATGCTTTGCAGTGTGATGTCTGGCATGCCTACGCATTGCTGCTACTTGTCTTTTACTTAATCCTGTTACACTAACTCCCTTTACTTTCATTACCATTTCACCTTATTGGCCCAATACGCAGCACTCATTTTGCCTTTTGCAATGTTTCTGGCGTGACGAGCTTTGAATGACCTGCGCTTGGCTTTCATTTGCGCTGACTCACCTTTACGTGGTTTACCTGCGGTTTTAGCACCTTGCTGACCAAAGCGTATCAATTTATATCTATCACCAGACTTTGCCATAACAACATGTGACTTAGTCTTGTGCGAAGGTGTACGCTTTGGCTTATTTACTCCGCGCAGGTTTAACCTACGCATAGTTGCTCTAACTCTGCTAGGTACTGCCACTATCAGTCAGCTTCTAAATTAACCGCTTCAGCTAGTTTATCAGTACACATATCGATGGCCATCTTTGCTACCATCTTTTG
>VMHT01110259.1_pt1 | contig 13470 bp, 15 predicted proteins | sample 4693611 | NCBI WGS metagenome assembly VMHT01 (sample SAMN12280063, study PRJNA550983) | marine metagenome | isolation source: seawater sampled from same location over 5 years 0.02-0.2 micron viral filtrate | place: USA: collected off the coast of southern California halfway between the port... ... | reverse complement strand
GTTATAAATTTTATTATTTTTATCTGTTAAAGTTTTATATATATCAATATTAATATCCGTGTCTGTACCTAAAAGTGCTACGTTTTTTATATTATATTTTTCCGCTAATATAAAATTAAATCTATTTACAGAAAAGGGAAATCTATATTCAGTCTCAATAAATTTTCTACCGTAATCTTCAGCGCTATTACTTTCCAAGAAATACTCATATGCTTCAATATGCGGATAATCGTCATAAAAATCTTTCAAATTTTTAACAATTAAATTTTTTCGTTTTATATCTCTGAAGTAGTCAACATCTTCTGTTATCACAAAATAGAAGATGTCTTCATTATCTTTATGAAGATTTATTAATTTATCTCTCGCGGTTTTCCTATATGTAGGTCCACAGCACGTATAACATATTGCTAATTTATCCATTATTTCGCTGAGAATATTACCTTAAACTTAAGTGGTATGTTAATAGAGTTAGCAATGTAATAAATATTAAAATGTGACCAATAGTCTGGATAGTTTTCCGAAAGTGCAGTATAATGGTTCATAGATTAAATTTTGTTAATAATAGATTAACATTATTATCCTTTGAGCAATACTGTTCATAATATTGTCTAGCATTTAAAGCAACATATTGCAAAAAATCATAGTCGTCTTTAACTTCGTTAAACCGATTAATATATTTTTGCACGTTTATATCACTACCACGCAAATCCTGATAATTATCAAATGCCAATTCACCTCGCTCTACAGCAATATAATGAACATTAGGAATAAGCTGTGGATCATAATTATTACAATATTCGAATCTAAGATTCGGTACACCTAAAGCCATGTGTTCGATATCTCTATAGCACAGTTCTAAGTTACCGGCAATAGATAGTCCCATTTTATGTGTAATAGCAGATTCACAGTATTTTACAATATCAACACTTGCATCAATATCACATGTTATATAACCTTGCTTTTCTAAAGTAAAAGCATCAACCCTACCGGTAGAGCATTTAAAAAATAATTTATCCTTACGCTTACTAAACGGGGTTTTTAACCCTATGTTATAAAAATGATCGTAATCATGGTTAGCTAAAAATGTATAGTAAGTACATTGCTTTAATTGAAAATTTAAAACGGATAGATCCTTATTAGCCATACCCCATTCTTGTTGGCCTACAAGTATAAACACATCTTCTTTTTTGTTACGCTCACAAAAAACATCCCATAGACGTGTTTGAGTTTCAGATAATGACATTGCGTATAGTATATCCTTTTCTTCATCATATATTACTACTTCACAATCGGGTAAATTATGATCTATAAAGTCGATTCTCAAGTGACCGCCAACTTGACTTATGATTTCGGCGTTATAGTTTGCTTCTAAATTTTTAGACAATCTATAGAACATATCCATCCACGATCGCCAATTATTTTTATTATCCTGTAATGTAGTATATACTTTCATATTTTTAAAAACTTATAATTAACAATCATGGTAATATTTACAGCCTACCAACTAAAAGTTAAATTCAATTCTTTCTGCCCATCCTTGTGATTTAGAATATCCCCAGTATACAACTTTAACTGGCGTACTAGTTGTGTAAAACATTTCTTCGTAGTGAATATTACTACCCTGTATAAACTGTACCAATCTATCATCTGTAATATATGTTTGATGTATACCTTTTCCTTCAATATCATCAAAAGAAACTAAAATATGATCGTAGTCTTTTCCGGGTAGCATATCATGTGTTATATTTACTAAATGGTAATAAGAATTTTTCCATGGACTATCTTTAGGATTAGACGGAAAGTTGTTATCAATAGTATGCTGTTGAAATGAGCGATTTTTAAAATTTATACCCGAATAAACTTCATAGTCGTGAAGTGTTCTCTTTGTACCAAGATTGTAATCACCTAAATTATGCCCATTATCTTCTACGTCTAGCAATTGACGTATTCTAGAACGAGCTATATCATTACCTTTATGCCACAGATCATCACCTCGTTTATGCTGATCATCCCATACTAGCATACCACTACGCTCTTCTCTCATAGTAGCATGCCATATAACTACTCTATGTGGATGAAATAAATCATACCCGTTAGTGAACGTTCTTACTGTTAAATTAATTTCTTCCCCTGCGAAAAATATGTTAGGGTCGTGTCTAACATCTCTAGCCCATTTATTAGAACCGAAAGCAAAATGACCACTAAGAAATCTTGCTGGGTATGGCTTTTTTAAATTTTGCCAATTAGGTACAGCACCTGGACGTATAAAAATAGTTCCGAAAGGATAAAAGCATGCTGCTTGAGACATCCACGGTTCCTGCACTCTTTCTTCAGGGTCATTAAAGGGATTATACAGAGGTGAGTAACCTCCTATAACAGGGTTATAACCATCATCTACTAGTTCATCATACCAATTGATCAAGGTTGTATCCCAATTTTCCGTAAATCGGTGATGTGAATCTAATTGACAAACAAAATCTTCATCAGTAAGTAATTTGTCATTTATTAATGCCCGGGCATATGGTAGACCTTTTGCTTTAGTGTAATGAATCTCTTCAATTTTAAATCTAGGATTATCTCTATATTCAGACAAGTCATCAAAACCATCATCCGGGTTAAACTGCCTGAAAATACCAAAATGAATTCTTTCAGGATATTTAGCCATAGCTAACGCGTCCTCAATAGTAGGTATTAATTCAGGGTCTCTATACGCGGGTAAATGAAGAAGAATTGTTCTCTTAGACATAAATAAGGCTTACGTTTACTTATGGAATAAAAAAATTAAATCCACAGTTGATACCTAGCTTTAATATAGTATAATACTATTATATGAGTGATCAAAAAGAAATTATTGCTATTGTCGACCAAGTAGGTCGTACCGTCGTTGGAGTTGAGACAGATCAAACTGATGAGACTTTGACTCTTAATAACCCAGTTATTGTACATGTACAACCGGATCAGCAAAATGGTCAGCTTCAAGTACAAACTTTTCCTTATCTATTTATGGAGTTTATTGAAGGGGATAAGAAGGATAACAAATGGACTTTTCATAAGTCAGCTATTGTTACTTCCACAGTTAAGCTTACAGAGCAGATCACAGCCCAATATCACGCTATTAATAACCCTGCGCCGGCGCAACCAGCGGCAGAGGAGCCTGAGGTTATTAAGCTATTTGATGCTGACGGTAAATAATCTTTCGGGTATAGCTCAGCGGCAGAGCGGGTGGCTGTTAACCACTAGGTCCTTGGTTCGAATCCAAGTACCCGAGCCAATTTAACTACCGGTGAGAGTCGGTAGTTTTTTATCTTGATTAATAAAGCTGAGTTCATACAATATAAATATATGAATGATTTTGATAAAGATACGCTAGCTGCGTTAGATTCAATTGATAAAATAAATCCGTTTGCAACATATCTAAAGGATAGTACTTTGTCACGGGTAGGTGGTTGGATTGATACCGGTAGTTATGTATTAAATGCCATTGTATCAGGTTCTATTCATGGAGGCATTCCTAAAGGTCGAGTAACAATGTTGGGTGGAGAGTCAATGACAGGTAAGACATTGTTTGTTCTTAAAATTTTAGCTAACGCACAGAAAGAAGGTCTTATTCCTGTTATATTTGATACAGAGAATGCAGTTGATCCTGAAGGTGCAGAACGTATTGGACTTGATATTAGCAAAGTAAAATATGTTCCATGTGTTACTATCGAGCAAACTCGAAATGCTTTGTATAAGTTCCTTACTTCTGTTAAAGAGAAAGGTCTTGAAGGTAAGTTTATTGTAGCTATCGACTCACTTGGTAATCTTCAATCAGAACTTGAGCATAGTCGGATGGGTAAAGATAGTACTTCATCTGATATGGGTACAAAAGCACGTGCTATGAAATCTTTAATGCAGACTTGTACTAATCTTGGTGCCACTACCCAGACTACTATCCTCTGCACTAACCATGTTTATGATGATCCCGCTGCTATGTTTCCATCTATCGAGAAACACATGCCAGGGGGTAAGTCAATTGTATATCTTCCTTCAGTAACTGTTCAGTTGGCTCGTAAACCTATGAAAAGTGATGGTGGTAAGACTATGGATGCTGAAACCGCTGTAGGCCAGAAGAATTATGCTGGTATTCTTATCAGAGCTCTGACTCGTAAGAATCGATTCATTAAGCAGTACCTTCAAGGTGAAATGTTCCTTTCATTTCATACCGGGCTAGATCGATATTACGGTCTTCTTGACCTTGCTGTAGGGGTTGGTGCTGTTATTCAAACTGGTTCTACTTATCAACTTCCAGATGGCAAGAAGATTGGTTACTATAAGAATTTTCGAAAAGATAAAGACCTCTGGGAGAATACTATCCTCCCTGTACTAGAAGAGAAGATTAAGACTGAGTGGGCTTACTCTGGTGGGGAAGGTGATGACGATGTACCTGATGAAGTAGAAGAAGAAGTCGTTATTCCAAATAAAGAAAATGAAATCCTAAAAGATTCCTTAGATAAAAATGAGTAAATTAGTATTAAGTATATCAGGTGGTATGGACTCCGTAGTCTTACTACATATGGCAGTGGATAGAGGATTTAAAGAGATACATCTTATCTCTTTTGATTATGGTCAACGTCATAAACGTGAACTAAAATGCGTATCGAGTCAGATAGAAGCGGTGAAAGCCAAAGTATCTGATTTAGTAGTAACTCATTATATAGCTGATGTTGGATTCATTAAGCATCTAGCTCCTACTTCTTCACTTACTAACGAGGACATTGATAATCCTGATATAAGTAAGATGGCGGGTGATGCTCAACCAGTAAGTTATGTACCTTTTCGTAATCAGTTGTTCAATACTATAGGATGTGCATACGCAGAAGCAAAAGGTGCTGATACTGTTTGGTACGGGGCAGCGGAAGTTGATAGCCTCGCTGGTTATTGGGATGGCTCTAATGAATTTGTTGATTCCATGAATGCATTGATTGCTCTTAACAGGGAACATCGTATTAATATTGAAGCTCCGTTGCTTACAATGAGTAAAGAAGCTATCGTTGGAGAAGGAGTAAAGCTAGGGGTAGATTTTGGTAAGACTTGGACGTGCTACTCTAATAGGAAAGATGGATTAGCAGATGCAACAACCCCATCATCTAGTATGAGGGTAAAAGGCTTCGTAGATGCAGGTTACCAAGATCCTATTCAATATGTACAGCAATCTAAGTTGAATGAGCTATACTTGTCTAAAGGATGTAAAAAGCTTTAGAGACCGTATCGGCGAACTTCCTCGAGTTGCCAGTGGGTTTTAGGCTGGAAGCGTTCTTTAAAGCTAAGATTATTTTCCTTCTTTTGTTTAGGTAGAGAATCTTGTACTTTTTGCTCGGTAAGATATGAGTTTGTATAAACCTCTTCAATGGCCTCTTCATGCTTTTCAACAAGATATTGTTGAGTTGGAGTTGTTTGACCATTTTCGTTAACAGTACTTTCAATAATTGGCTCAACTGTTGAATAGATATCAGTAAGATAATCAGCAGTTGTATATTTGCTTTCTGCAACAACTTCCTCTTCGTCCTCGTCTTCATCTTCATCTTCGTCTTCATCCGACTCTAATGGTTGCCTTGGATCTTTATCTTCTGGGTAATGCTCTTCAACAGAACCATGCTCCGGGCCTTCCTCATCTTCCTTATCCATTGCAGAAGCAATAGCTTCACCTCTTGCTCGCTCATATTCGGAAATATCACCATCTTTATTAAGATCTGATTTTTTAGCATTAAATTCTTCATCCGACATATGATCATGATCAGGATCTTCTTGATCCTCCATTTCGTAATCTTCCATACCACCTTTAATGGCTTTAACAGTACTAGAAAGATACGCAGCAGGTAATTGATATTCTTCCATCCCGCTTAACTGTTTAACAAAAGATTCAAACTGCTCAATAGTATTAATTTTTGGAGCAAACTTTTTAATTTCAGCAAGTACTTCAGGAGAGATATCCTCACCACCAGGAAGATCTTCTAGTTCTTGAATAGCTTTAGCAAGAGATGCTTTAATTATAAGCTTTTCATCGGAAATAACATCAGCAAGTGCATCATCCATTTCTTTACCTGACTTAGCAGCTCTTGCTTGAGCAGCTAACTCTTGTGCAGCAGCCTGAGCAGCATATTTTTCTTCACGTGATCTGTTAACCCCCATACCTGAAATAAAATCATCTAAAGTACTTTCAATAGTCTGGGATATTTCATCAGACTTAGCATTAATTGCATCTTGATTATTTTGAAGAACTTTAAGCATAGCTTGCTTCTTACCTGTGAACCCTTTACTAGCTTTAATAACATTTAATTCTTCTTCAGAAATAACATCCAGGTTGAATAGCAGCTCTCGGATAAACTTAATTGTATCCAGTGGAGCGGAACTTAAACCTGCAGAACGCATTTGTTTTGTAACACCAGTGGCGCCAGGTACTAAAGCCTCTACAGGAGATTTTCTTGCTTCATTTAGAGATTGCAACCTGGTGTAGAAGTTATCAAAGGAGCTCATTGATAATATTTATGGCTAATAGTAGAAATTACTTTAAAAAAGTGCAAATAAAAGGAACTTTGTTATAATTAATATAGAATATGAAATTGAGTTATAAAGATTTCAATAAGATGAACGATAAAGAGCTTAGGGCTCTACCTGGAGTTGGTAAGCTAACTGCAAGAAACATAGTTGGTATGCGACCTTATCGTAGTAGTCAAGATCTTTTCAAAGTAAAGGGACTTGGGAAAAATACTCTTAAGAAATTAGGTATAGAAAAAAAGAAAAAGAAGCGGAAACGTTGGATTGATGTTGATGGTGTGCAGTATCCGCATTATACGTTTGCTTTTCATGAAATTACTGGTGTAATGGACTTTTTTTGGAGAATTCCTCGTGAGTTTAGACTTTATTACGGTAAAGAGGAAGAAAGTAAAGAACTTACAGCACGTATTCGTAAAGATATGAACATCGAACTGGAAAAACTGTAATGTTAGATTAAATTATAGTATATGTGCGCTATATTTGGAGCTCCTGATAAGTCTATGTTAGAGGTATTGTATGCTGCTAACCAAGATCGTGGAACTTTTGCTAGTAGTTATGTGCAACTTACATATGATGATCAATTTGTATATAAGAAAGAAGGTGAAATTGACTTCAATAAGGTAAAAGGCTCCAAGCAAGCTAAATATAGTTGCGGTCATGTACAAGCCCCTACTTCATCTATGAGGCAATGGTCTTATGAAACCTCTCATCCTTTTGATACTATGTCATGGATGGTTTTTCATAATGGTGTCATTACTAATGATCGTGATATACGTAAAAAACATCTTCCGTTTATTGAGAATCCAGTAGATACATCTTTAATTGTAAATCTACTGCAAAAGTTTATGGAAGATGATCGTAGTAAAGGAACAAATCCAGTGAGGTATATTAGACAAGCCTTAGAAGAACTAGCAGGATCATTTGCTGTCTCAATTGTAGATTGTGATACTAACGAACTATATATTGCTCGAGTTGGTTCAATGTTACATTTTAATAATAAAGGGTGTTATTCAACAATACCAGGTAAAGGTTATAAAAATCTAAAAGAAGGTGAGATTAGACGATTAGATAAAAAGACTTTTAAGTTTAAAAAGGTGGGCGAATTCAAACATGATTCACCTTTTTTATTTATTTGAGATGAACAACGAATTATTTATTTGCGTCGCGACAAAGGGTAAGAAAGAAGATACCTTACTATGGCAGACCAAACATAAAAAGATGGAAGTATACTTTAAAGAGCATAATAAGGACTCTTTACAGCAGGTATATAATAAAGCAATTGATTTTGCTATTAAAGAAAATGTTGATCATATTATTTTATGTCATGATGATATTATTTTAGAAAATTTTGATTATGGAAAACTTAAGAATCATTTTAAAAAATATGATGTATTAGGAGTTGCTGGAGCCTCACAAATTAACATGAAACAACCTGCGTTATGGCATCTTATGGGAGGTGGATTAGGAGGTGGGAAGCTTCATGGAGCAGTTGCACACTTAAATGGGACGCAAAAATCAATGACTGCTTTTGGTCCATATCCACACCAAGCGCTAATTATGGACGGTGTGTTTTTAGCTATTTCGCGTAATGTATTTAAGAAAATACGATTTGATGAGACCTGTCCTGTTGGATTTCATTTTTATGATCTTTCTTATACACTTGACGCATCTTTAGCTGGTTTCAAGTGTGGTGTTATAGATGCGTATGTTACACATGCATCACCTGGTCTCAGAAAATTTACAACTGACTGGACTAATGGTCAAGAGTGGTTTCTGAAAAAGTATAGTAAGTACGTTGGTAAAACAGTACAAATTTAGTTGATTCTTAACAATAGGTTACTACTATAGGTAGGATGGGTAAGCTAGATCTCGACTATTTTGAAAACGTGTTAATGTATAATGCGTTGACAGATAGCGGCTATTTATCAACTATAACAGATATCGTAAAACCAGACTATTTTAAAAGTAAAGATATTGCAGATGTATTTACAATTATAAAGGAGTTCAACGAAAAACGTAACCAGTTACCAACTACAACCGAGATTAAACAGTATCTTGTAACAGATGACCAAAAACAATCATTTAAACGTCTTGTTACTTCCTTTACAGATATTGATAAGAATATCAATAAAGATGAGTTAATTGAAAACACAGAGCAATTCTTAAAGGAGAAGGCAGTATACCATACGATGTTAAAAGCAGCAGAAGATATATCTGCTGGTGATATTGATACAACAGTTATATTAGACAAGTTTGAAAAGAGCTGTAATATTAGTTTAGTTACTGATTTAGGTTTAGGTGTTAAGACTAATATAGATGATATTATTGAGGATCTTACTACAGTAGAAGATAAGATACCGAGTACGTGGGAGTGGTTAGATGATTCGTTGGATGGTGGCTTTTTACAAGCAGGAAAATCGTTATACGTATTTGCAGGAGAAACTAATATTGGTAAGTCTATATTTTTAGGTAATGTAGCCTCAAATATTGCTAAGCAAGGTAAGAATGTATTATTAATAACCTTAGAGATGTCTGAATTATTATATGCGAGACGTATATGTACTAACATCTCTAAAATACCAATGAAAGAAATGGCTGTTAACGGTGCGTCATTAAGAGCTGCTGTAACAGAATCACCAGGTAATATTTATATTAAAGAGTTTCCACCGTCGACAGTTACTCCTAACCAGATAAAGGCATTTTGCAAAAAGTTTCAAGATAAAGGTATTCAGCTAGATGCAATAGTTATCGATTATCTTAATTTAATACATTCACCGATTGGTAATAACTCCTATGAGAGGATTAAAAACGTTACAGAACAAATACGTGCTATAAGTTATGTATTTAATTGTCCTATTATATCAGCTACTCAGCTAAATAGGGCTGGGTTTGATCAAGACAATCCAGACTTGGCAACAATCTCTGAATCGATTGGATTAGCTGCTACTGCTGATGTCATACTCAGTATCTTCCAGAACGATGAGGATAGAGACTTAGGTATTATTAGGTTAGGTATGATGAAGAATCGTTATGGTCCGCGTGGGATGACACAGCCTATGCGTATTGATTACTCAACATTAACTATTGAACAGGCAGATGATATTGATTTAGAGGAAGATGATTCAATGCTTAATACGTTAGCTGGACTTTCTAGAAGCACTTAGTAAATACGTATGTGCATATCATTATCTTTACAGATACCGACCTTGACGGTGCTGGCTCAGCATTGTTGTTGAATAGGTTGTATAAAGGACATGATGTAATTACAGTTGAGACCACTGAAGCAACTATACTCAATGAATTTAAAAGTAGATGGAATACTTTAGATCATTTCGATAAAATTTTTGTTTGTGATTTATGCTTAAACGAAGAACAAGCAGAGGCAATTAATAGAGATAATGTTGTTGTTATAGATCACCATGAGCTGCATGTACCTCATGCAGTTAAATATACTAAAGCTAAATCAATTGTTACAGAATATACTTCGTGTACAAAATTGATTGCGGATAAATTTAAAACAAAGCTTAACTTAGATAGCCAACTTCAAAAATTAATAGATCTTATTGATCAATATGATTGTTGGTCGTTTGATTTTCCTAATGAATTAGAGCCATCGCGCCTAAATGCTATATATTATACGTACAATAAACCAAAGTGGGAAAAGTTTGTAAATGCATTCCAGGATGGACTTAGAGAATATAATTTACATGAGAAAAATTCAATAAAATTATTCTTTAAAAAATTTGCCGAGCAATTGACGAATCCAAAGTTTATTGGTAAAGTAAAGGATTACAATGTAATATCAACTTTTGTTACATCTCACGTTAATGAAGTTGGACATTATTTAGTAAATAAATATAATGCTGATATCGCAATAATGGTAAACTTAGATAGGCATTTTGTATCATTTCGAAAAGACTCAAAATGTAAAGCAGATTTATCTGTGTTAGCAACAACTTTATGTGATGGTGGCGGATCGCATAAACTGGCAGGTGGTAAATTAACTGAAAAATTTATGAATTTTGCAAAAACCTTTGAACCAGTATAATGCAACAACCTAATATACCATCACCCTCTAGGGATATTACAAAACGAGAGCTCGATCACTTGTTACTGTGCTTTTGTACATTTTGCTGTTTACTAAAAGGTAAAAAATTATCACTACAAAATATTTTTGTGTTAGTATTGAAAGAAGAAAAAATAAGAAAGGTACTTAAAACTCTTTTAACAGTTGATAATGACTTTGAAATGGTTAAAATGTTTATAGAGTTTGAACCACAAATAGCTGAGTCAAAGTATATTACTAAATATTTAAACCAAAATAAGCGTATATTTCAAAATGATAACTGAACGAGAAAAAAACATATACAATAGTTATTTATATGCTACTCGCTCAGCACAAAACAAACCAACCCGATTTAGGAAAGATTTTACAAAGTTAAAAGACGAAGACTTTATATCTCTTAAAAGGCTTTCTGCTTTTTTTGCCAAACATAATCATATTAATTATCAAGATTGGTTTATAGCACCATTTGAAGTATATTCAAAAGATGAATATTTCGATCTAAAGTTTTTTAATTCCCGAAAAGCGTTAAAATGTTATTCTCTTTTTATGAAAGAAAGGGAAATGTCCAATCCTGATAGTGAAGATACTGTAGAATCGGTTAAAGAAGGTTTTAGATATATTGCAAAGTATTGCATAAGGAACTCTCTTACAATAGATGAGTATACTAAACATTATACTAATAATATGCCGACATGTCTCTTGCATTTACAAGAACATAGGTTAAACTTTTATACATTACATGCTCTTGGAGTCGAATCTACTATTAAAGTAATCGAAAAAGATGTACTCGACTTCATCGTTAAAGATTTCCAAACAATTTTCGCGAGTACGCGAACAAAATTCTATGGCTCAGCAATATTAAAAGCAAAGGCCAGAGAAACAAAACAAAAAGTAAAACTAATAGTTGAAAATAAAAAATAATAAAATAAAATTAAAAAAATATGAGTGCGTTTAATATGTCTATGTTCGAAAGTATCAAAGGGGCTTTAGCTTCAAGTAGTGAAGGTAAGTCAAAGTTTTCTGAGATTATGCAAACCAAGCCTGGTAATACGTATACAGTGAGACTACTACCAGATGGTAAGTCTCCGGTAGATACCTTTTTTCATTACTACAATATGGGGTGGAATTCATTTGCTACTGGTCAATATGTTCAGGCTCTAAGCCCACAAACATTTGGTGAGAGGTGCCCTATCAACGAAGAGCGTTTCCGTTTGTCGCGTACAGGTACAGATGAAGAAAAAGAGAAGGCTTCTGCGCTTCGTCGTACAGAAAAGTGGCTTGTTAATGTATATGTTGTTGATGATCCAACTAATCCAGAAAATAATGGTAAAGTAAAAATGCTTCGTTATGGAAAACAGATTCAAAAGATTATTACTGAAGCCATCGAAGGTGAAGATGCAGCAGAGTTTGGAGCTCGTATTTTTGATCTTAGTGACGAGGGTGTTAGCTTTAAAGTTAAATGCGAGCAACAGGGAGATTATCCTACATATGTCTCGTCTCGATTTACTTCAGCAGGTAAATTAAACCTTACAGAAGAACAACAGAGTGAAATATACGGTCAAACACATACTCTTAAAGAAACGTTTCCTATTAAATCTACAGACGAACTAAATGTTATGCTTAATGAACATTTTTATTGTAGAGCAGACGAACCGGTAGTTACACCTGCAACACAAGGAGATACCCCGCCATGGTCTCCCCCAGCCCAGGCAGCACCAGTTTCGGAACCGGTTCCAGCTCCTGTGGAAAGCTCTGTTGAAGATGATATTGATGAACTTCTAGCTGATCTCTAATTATGGACCACATGACACCAGAAGCTAAAGCAGCTGTTATGCAGTTGATGGGTCAGACATATGGTCAACTTAAAAAGCAAGATGAAATGCTTGTTGGTCAGTCTGGTAATCTCAAGCCTAAGTCTACAGAGATGAAAACTATGGTTGAAAATCTAGTAAAAGAGCCTGTAGCACCACCTCAGCAATTACCACCTCAGCAATTACCACCTCAGCAATTACCACCTCAGCAATTACCAGCTTCACCACCGGATCCCGCTTTACAAGCACCAGTCTCACCGGTTCCAGTTTCACCAGAGCAAGCTATGGCAGAACTACAAAGGAGCTCTCCAGCTAATGTTAGTAGTAATTATCATGAAGAGCAGAGTATGCTAGACTTTAGTGAACCAGCTAAAATTGATATACTAATTGATGCAGTAAGGGAAAGTAACTTGCTATTGAAAGGTATTAAACTACAATTAGAGAGTAGTAATGTCCGACCAAAACGTAAATCAGCTAAGGCTAAAATCACCGATTGACTTCGTCGCTTATTTGGATTCTTTATCCAAGATAAGTGAGAGTTCTATTATAACGGTAGATCGTGAGAAGATGTCAAGTCTTGTCGCGTCTACCGATAATACTCTTATACTTTGCGCAGAGTATAAAGTGCCGTCGAGCTTTTATTCAACTCTTAATATACCTGATGTTAAGAAGTTAACTCGCGTACTAGATACTATTAGCGATGAGGAGATTAATCTTATAATTAACTCGAATAATATCGCGTATAAAGGCAATGGTGTTAAGTTTAAGTACCATCTATTTGACGACGGCTTTTTGACTAAACCTGGTCTTAATATTGAGAAGATTAATGCTTTTCAATATGATATGAGCTTTAAGATTGATAAGAATATACTTAATCAGATCTTTAAAGGATCAGTTTTTGCTTCAGAAACAAATAAGCTATATTTTTATACTGAGGAAAAGAGAGTTGGTGAAGGTTTTAGATTGATGGCAGAACTTACCGATAGGGCAAGACATAATACGGATAATTTTACTATGTGTATAGGTAATGTACAAGATGAGCTAGCTCCTATACCC
>VMHT01059785.1_pt1 | contig 13472 bp, 14 predicted proteins | sample 4693611 | NCBI WGS metagenome assembly VMHT01 (sample SAMN12280063, study PRJNA550983) | marine metagenome | isolation source: seawater sampled from same location over 5 years 0.02-0.2 micron viral filtrate | place: USA: collected off the coast of southern California halfway between the port... ... | reverse complement strand
TATCCAGCGATAACATTTGAAATAAATGCATTGGGAACGATGAATATATTGGAGTGGGCGAGAACTAAAAATTGTAAAGTAGTTTATGCCGGTTCATCATCACATCACAATGGTATGTATGAAAATCCATACACTTTTTCAAAAGAAATTGGAGAACAATTGTGTGAAATGTATTACAAGGTTTATGGTCTTGAAACAAGAATTTGTAGGTTTTATAATGTTTATGGGGATAGTCAATTACTCGAGGGTGAATACTCTGCAGTTGTTGGTATCTTTTTAGAACAATACAAACACAACAAACCACTCACGATTACAGGCGACGGAGAGCAACGAAGAGATTTTACACACGTTGATGATATCGTTGATGGTATGTTCTTATCAGCAACAAAAGAGTTTGGAACTTATGAATTGGGTAGTGGTGTAAATTATTCTATTAATGAATTAGCCGATATGTTCGGTAAAGATTATCCAAAAGAATACATTGAAGAACGAGTTGGTGAAGCCAGAGAGACACTTTGTGAGAAACCTGACTTACTATTGATTAAAAATAACTTAGAAGATTATATAAAAGGAGAGATTAGTGAGTAAAAATTTAATCTATATGGTTGCAGTCAATCACGAGACATCAACATTTAAAAATTCAGATTATGCCAGATTTGCAAAACTAAGTTGGAAATTCTGGTGTAAAAAAAATAACATTGATTTCATTGTTATTGAAAAACATCACCCAAGATATAAATTCCCAGTTTGGAATAAAGATACGATTTTCGACATTGTCGGCGATACTTATGATAAAATAGGTTATGTTGATAGTGATAGTATGATACATTGGGACGCACCTAATCCATTTGATTTATATACAGACGAGTGGTGTTGGTCCAAAGACTATTCTAATTTGAGGTGGACTTACAATAGTTCTAATTACTATCAGAAGTTTTATCCTGATATAAAATTAGATTTATACAATTATTATAGTTCAGCGATAAAATTCTTCACAAAAGAACACAAACCAATTTTTGATGGATTAATTAAGTTGTATGAAGACAATGCAACAGAACTTGACAAAGTAGCCACATATGGTGGTGGTAAAGTTCAAACGATATGTAATTATGAAGTCAAAAAACAAGGTATCAAAACAAAAGAATTAGACATTAGATGGAATATGTTTCCAATGCACAAAAGAGAAATGTTCGGATACAACTGGCAAGACGGAGATGACACAACACCATTCTTCGTTAAATATAGTTATATCTGGCATTACACAGGTTTTGGTATTGAAGACAGAACTAATCTGATGAGAAAGACTTGGGATACATTTGGAGCAAATTATACAAACTACCAAGAGATAGACGAAAGTAAACTTCAACCAGAGGCATATAATGAAAAATAAAGACATTGTATTTATAATTGCAGTCAAAAAAGACGGACAACTCAAACCAGAATACGAAATAGGTATCGAAAGTTGGAGAAGGTGGTGCAAGAAAAATGATGTAGAGTTATTCTTATTGGAAGACCCAGTTTTACCAATGGATGATATGCATATCATCTGGCAAAGATATTTCTTGTTTGATATTTATGACGCAAATGAAATTAAAGCAAATCAAACTTTAATGGTGGACGCAGATACAATTATTCACCCTGATTGTCCAAACTTCTTCAATGAAACAGACAATAAGTATTGTATGATACACGACGACGGAAGTTACGATTGGGTGTTGAGAGGTATGGAACATTATTCTAAATATGTTTATGATGGGGCCTGGTTTAATTATTGGGAGTATGGAAATAGTGGATTTCAAATCGTAAATGATAAACACAGAGATTTCTTTCAACATATGAGAGACTTTTATTTTGAAAACATTGATAACATTAATATGATACAACAAAAGTGGGGAACTGGCACAGACCAAACACCACTTAACTTTAATCTAAATTTACAAAATGTTGATGTAAAATTACTTCCTTACAAATATAATATGGGTTGTATGATAAAGAAAGAGATACTACACGAAGATATGTTATTTACTAAAATAGGTTGGATATATCATTTCAACGGGATACCTGACAAAGATACACAAGTTCCACATTGGATGGAAAAAACATTTAAGCATTTGTATGGTTAAAGTTCATCTAATAGGTTATGGAAAATGGGGTGCGGTTATTGATAATGCAATCAATGACTTAAATGTTAAGCACGTGGAACCAAAAGACGCAGATTGGATTATTATATCTACACCAAACGATTTACATTATGAACAAGTCGCATATTGGTTAGGACAAAAGAAAAATGTATTTTGTGAAAAACCTTTAAGTCTGACATATAAATCAGCAAAAGAATTGTTTGATTTTGCAGACCGAATGGGTGTAAGTTTATATGTAGATAATGTATTTGCTTGGAGAGATGATTACGATATATATGATGATGTAAATCATTTCGTTTGGACTAAACCTAACCAGAAAGATAAGAATTATATTGATAGACTGGCATACCATCACTTTTATATGTGGCTTCGTGATACTGACTTTGAAATCAGAGACATTACAGGCAAACCAAACGATTTTAAAGTAGAATTACAAGACGGAAGAACAGCAGAGTTCTTTTATGGGGATAGTTCTCAAGCTATTCACTTCGTTAATGATGATGATATGACAAACAATCAAAACAATCCATTAAGAACAATGTTTGAGATGTTATTTATATTACCAGATTTCGAGTACAATAGAAAACTAACATTAAATGCCACCAAGTTATCAGAGCAAGTTAGAAAAGTATTATTACCAAAAGCATTAGTTGTGGGTGGGGGAATATTTGGAACCACATCAGCAGTCGCATTAGCAAACAATGGATATCAAGTGGAATTACACGAAGAACTTGAAGACGTGATGATGGCAGCATCAGATATCAATCAATACAGACTACATAAAGGATATCATTATCCACGAAGCAAAGAAACCGCACGAGAGTGTTTGAAAGGATTATACACTTTCAAAAGAAAATATGAACGAAGTGTTGTCAATGGAAACATAGAACATTATTATGCAATAGCATCCGAGGATTCAAAAGTATCTGAATTTGAGTATCTGGCATTCTTGGACGATATGAAATTACCATATGAAAGAGTTAAACCACTACCAAATACAGATGTTACGATTAAAGTAGAGGAAGAATTATTTGATAGTTATAAATTATATGAGGCAGTCAGAGATAAATTATGGTCAAGTGGGGTAGAGGTTTTGAAAAACAAAACAACAACCAAAGATGATTTCAAAGGTTTTGATGTGGTTGTGATTGCAACTTACGCAAAATTAAATGAATTACTTGATGAAAAGAAATGGTATCAGTATGAATTATGTGAAAAGCCAGTCGTTAGATTACCAAAAAAATATCAAGGTAAAAGTATTGTGATTATGGACGGACCATTTATGTGTTTAGACCCGTATGGAGATAGAAATCACGTGTTGGGTAACGTGAAACACGCAATCCATACTTGGAACGAGGGAACTGAACCATTTTGGGAACATAAATATACAAAGTATTTGAACAAAGGTGTGATAGAAAATCCAAAATACACTAAAATAGATAAGTTTATAGAAACAGGTAAAAAGTTCTTTAAAGATTTTGACAAATTAAAACACATAGGTTCAATGTATACTATTAGAACCGTATTGGCAAATAGAGACCACGATGACGCAAGACCAACATTAGTTAATCACGAGGGTGGGAATGTTTATAGTTTGTTTAGTGGTAAAATAGATACTTGCGTTGATTCCGCAAACGAACTGATAAGGTTGTTAAATGGAAAAGATTAAAGTAATGAGAGATTGGCTTCAAAGTGAATATCATATGCCAGAAGAAGTTCACAATATCATAAGTCAAGAGGTAGATAATTCTATGGTTGAGGGTATAGCTCTTATCATACACAGATTATCAGAAATGCCTTGGACCACACAAAAAGATTTATTAGATGAGTTAAATATCAGTAAAGATAAATTAAGAGAACTAAATAAAGTGATTTACAATAATGATTTCTTTCAACAACTAATCGTAAAAGAGGGATTGGGTAGAAAGTATTGGAACACGATGATACCATATATTAAAAACGGAGTAAGTGAAAAGGTCGTTAATTATGAATATCAGTTTCCATTTAGACTGGCATTGTTCCCTGGATTATCTTGTATGTATTATTGTGGGTTTTGTGGTAGAAATCAAAAAGCAGCATACAAAGGTAGTATAATAAAAGAGGGTAACCAAAGATTTAAAGATATTATTTCAAGTATGCCAAAATACTCGACACTATCAATATCAGGTGGGTTAGAACCATTGACTAATTCTGGCTTGGGTGATATCATATCACACGCAAAGTCTGAAGGACATAGAGTTCCCTTGATTACAAACGGACATATGTTAACACCAAGATACTTAGAAAGAAATCCTGGCTTATGGGATTTGGATTCATTAAGAATATCGTTGTATGGTGTAGATGAGGAATCAACATTTTTTGTAACAAGACATAAAAAGGCATACAAATTAGTTAAGAGTAATGTGGTGGAGTTCTTAAAATTAAGAAATGAAATAAATCCCAAATTAAAGTTCGGATTCAATTATATTATATTGCCAGAAAACATAGATACGATACTACAACTACTCGATTATATAAATGATATTAATTCACAAGTTGATAACGGAAGAGGTGTTGATTTCTTGACATTGAGAGAGGATTTTGGTAGTGTTACAGAAATAAACGATGACATAGATAAACAAGTTGAAGGTAGAAAATATCATTTAGAAGGACTGATGACGGATAAACAAAGAGAAGAACTAATCGATGTGTTCAGAGAGTTCAATGAAAGAAAAGATAAAGAGTGTCCCGATATGCACGTGGACTTCGGATATGCTATGGTTGCACTTGGGGATGGAGTTCTTGGAAAACCATTGGCAAGAGTATCAGGTGAACAAATGAGAAAGTCTGGCTATCCACAAATGTCAGTTGCAATTGATAGTTCGGGTGATTTATTCCTATACAGAGAAGCCGGTTTCTTAGATAGACCAGGTAATCAGAAGTTTACAGCAGGTAGAATAGGAGATAAGTCAATAGAGGGGACATTAAAAGATTTCGTCAACGATAGAGTTGAAGTAGATAGAAAGGAAAGTGATTGTAGGTTTATGGATTCATATGACCATTTAATGACATTGTTGGTTAATCAGACCGAGAGTGATATGAAAATGGAAATACAATCACCAGTTAGAATTGACAAAGAAGAACAAGAAGGCCAAATTAGTAATAATTGGTATAAAGACTAATCAAAGGAGATTACAAAGTGATTAAAATAGAACAAGGAAAAAAATACTTGATAACAGGCGGAGCAGGTTTCTTGGGTGGAGAATTGATTGAAAGAATTCTACAACAAGGTGGTGAGGTAGTTACGGTATCACGAAACGAAGGTAAATTAATAGAATTAAAATCTAAATACAAAGATAGTAAATTAGATATCCACACAGGCGATATTTGTGATAACTTTACATTACCAAGATTAATGAGAGGTATAACAGGTGTATTTCATTTAGCCGCATTCAAACACGTCGGATTAGCAGAAACACAAGGTAGAGAGTGTATCAAGTCTAATGTTATTGGTAGTATGAATGTATTGGAAGAAGCAGTAAAAAATGATGTAGAGTTTGTGATTGGTATCTCAACAGATAAAGCAGCACAAGTCACAGGAACATATGGTGCAAGTAAGTATCTTATGGAAAGAATGTTTACACAATTTGAACAAGATTATCCACAAACTAAATTCAGAATAGTTAGATACGGAAATGTGTTGTATTCAACAGGTTCAGTATTGTGTATTTGGAAAGACAAACTACAAAAGGGTGAAGAGATTATGGTAACAGACCCAGCAGCAACAAGATATTTTTGGACATTGAACCAAGCAGTTGATTTAATATTTGATTGTATGGAAAATGCCACAACAAGTCATTTCCATTTCCCAAGTATGAAGTCAATGAGTATGGGTGATTTACTTGACGCAATGGCAGAGAAGTATTTGCCAGAAGGTAAAGAGTTGAATGTAAAAACCATTGGACTACAAGTCGGAGAAAACCTACACGAGAAGATATCAGAAGATGGATTGTATTCTAATGAAGCAGAACAATTCACTAAAGATGAAATCAAGGGGTTAATTTAATGGATTTGGAAGAAGTAATGGGAATACAAGAACTTGAAAAGAGAAAAGACAAGTTCAAAATAATGATTACTTATGTCGGTGGTATTGCCGGACAATCAGTAATTAAAATGATTAAGAAATCTAAATACAAGGATAGAATAGAAATCATTGGAACTGATTGTGATAAATATGCTGCAGGATTTGAGTGGGTAGATAAACCATATTTAGTCAGTAAAGTGCCAGATTGTCTATATCAATATGATGAGATAATCAAAAAAGAAAAACCAGACTTAATTCTACCTACGGGTGAAGAGGATTTAGTTCACTTATCAAAATATGAAAATGCATATATGTGTGATGAGAAACTAATTGAATTATGTCAAGACAAATATGATTTCTACCAACACTATAAAACTTTCTATGGTTTTCAAATGCCACAAACAGAATTAAGTTGGGAAGATTTGAGTTTACCAATGATTCAAAAACCAGTTATGGGTAGAGGTAGTCGTGGATTTGAATTACTTGAAAATGCAGGACACATAGCCGCAGTTGAAAATAGACAAATGACATTATATCAAGAGTATTTACCAGGTCAAGAGTGGACTATTGATGTTTTACTAACAGATAAAACCAAGATAATAGTTCCGAGAAAGAGAGTTAATGTTAAGGGTGGTAATTCCACTTGTGGTAAAATAGAACTCAATAGAGATATCATTACCTTTTTACAAAACTTCTTTGAAGACCAAAGTTTTCGTGGACCATTATGTGTTCAGATGAAAGAGGACAAAGATGGAGTTCCCAAATTAACTGAAATCAATCCAAGATTTGGTGGTGGTTCAATATTTACAACTATTGCGGGTATCAACTTTATTGATGTGATACTAGCAGAAAAGTTCGGTGATAAACTTGAACTTAAAGAACCAAGTGAAATAACTATCACTAGATATTGGGACGAGATAGTATTGTGAGTTTAAATGTAATGGCAGTGGGTGCACACCCAGATGATATTGAATTTGGTTGTGGTGGCACTTTAATAAATCATAAAGATAATGGAGACAAGGTTATTTATGTTTGTATGACTGATACCCAATCAGTAGATAAAACCACAGGTAAAATTATTCGTTCTCACGAACAACTAAAAAAAGAAACCCAGTGTGCAGCAGAGGTTCTTGGTGTTGATGAAGTATACTATCTATCATTTCAAGATTTAAATGTTCCATTTAATTTAGAGAGTGTATCAGAATTAGAAAAAATTATAAAATTTTATGAGATAGATACTATTTATACTCATTGGTCAGGAGATAGTAATCAAGACCACATAGCAACATTTAAAACAACAATGGCTGCAGCAAGATATGTTCCAAATGTATATTGTTATGAACAAATACCAATACCAAGACACACCGACAATCCAATGAGAATAAATTCCTATCGTGATATAACAAACTCATTTGATGATAAGATAAAAGCAGCAGAGTGTCATAAAAGTCAATTTGAAAAGTATAAAAAAGTTGGTCTTGATGTGACAGAAAATTTAACAACATTGGCAAAGTTCAGAGGAATACAATCCAATTGTCATTTCGCAGAGGGATTTCAAGTTATAAAACAGGTTAGTAAATGATTGTAAAAACAAATCCGGAGTTCGGTGTAGAGTTAGCACTTACAATGCCTTATGTATATTCACTACACAATCGAGGTAAATTAGATACCGTAATTACTTCAAAGGGTATGAAATCATTTTATTATTTTTGTAATGATGTAAGAGAGGAATTCAATTACAGAACAATTGATAATGCTGCAGCTGGTTTAAACGACATACCAAACAATTGGATACACGGAATAAATCCGGAGTTAGAACCCGGTGTTTTAAATTATGATGAGTGGGAAGTTCCACCTTATAGAAAACATTATGAGAACAAAAATTATGATATGGGTAAAATGGTTTTCATATCTAATAAATACAATGTTGAGCATGGTCATACGCCATTTGGTTATTTTGATATAAAATGCTTATATGATATGTTTACTTATTTAACAAGTAAAGGTTATGAAGTAATTTACAAAAGACCATTAAATACAGAATTTCCGGTAGACCAAAATGAAATGGGTAGTGTTCAAATGGGATTAGACATTAGGGCAGATGTAAGTGAAGTTGGAAATATTTCAGATAGAGACTTACCAAAATACTTTGATAGAGTTCACTTATTTGATGACTTGGTTGATGAGTTTGATTATAATACTACACAAATGATGATAATGGCAAATACGGATTATTTTATATCACCTTGTGGTGGTAATACAGTTTTGAGTTGTTTATGGGATAGACCGGTTATAACTTACATAACACAGGGAAAAGAATTAAGACCAAATTACTTTGGGGAAAACTCATACTTCCAAAAGTTATCAAATCAAAATTGTATTCCAGTTTTTGATGTTATAGGTGATATAAATGGGAAGACATATGAACACAAAGTAAATCAGACCAACAAAAATAATTATACAGAATTATTAGAGGTAATAAAAAATGAAATTAGATAACAAGTATATTATAGGTTGTCATTGTATGTTCTACGAGATTGAAATGATTGAGGAATATATAAAGTCAGTATATTTAGCACTAAAAGATGTTGATAACAAAGAAAATGTGGAAGTTGAGATAATGTGGAATATGTCTCAATACTTTGAGGAGTGTGAGAGTGGTAAAAAACTATTTGAAATCAAACAAACAATTAATGATTTAGAAAATGATTATGGGTTTACCAGTCTATTTTATGAACAAAACGATAAACCATATACTATGGCAGATTATCGTAGAGAACTGAATAATAAATGTGATAATTTTGACTATGTGATTTGGGGTGAATCAGATTGTTTAATGCCAAGACAGATGTTTGGAGTGTTGGAACAACTAATGGAACACTCTAAGTCTAACAATATCAACAGATTTATCACTACATTTGGTATAAGAAAAATGTGGGACGAAAGTTGGAAAATCCTAGAGCATCCTGAATTTACTGATAAACCTTATTATGATATGAACACACCAGAAGATACAAAATTAGCAGAGTCATCACCTTGGAGTATAAGATATACTATGTCACAAGAGGAAATGGACAAGGTAAATGCCAAGACAACAGATTTAGATGTTCAGATGATTTCATATCCAAAGTTTGACGGAAGTGGATTGGTGATATCATCAGACTTATTGAGAAGTGGTGCTAATATCCCACCAGCAGTCTATATGAATGGAGATGATAGTGCATTTTTAGAAAGTTGTAGATTACATATGGGAGAAAATTATAGACAATATGTTATTAAAAATATATTGAAAGTTCATAATAGAAATCACCCAAAGAAAAGAAACTATGTCAAAGGGGAAGACCAATCAAAAAACACACACTTCAAAAGGTCAACTAGAAACTGGTATAAAGAATATAATGAAGTATCAAAGGGTAATCTAAATAAATTATATCATAGTCAAGAACCATTTAATAAGAAGGAATTAAAGAAATGAACTTAGTTGTAGCAATAGATGATTTACACCCTGAACAAGGTTGGGGTTGTGAGGGTGATGTCCAAGTTGATTATTTAAAGTCGTTAAACGACGAATTTGGGGTTAAATTTACCCTATTTTGTCCAAGTTATTATCATCACAAGTATAAATTAACAAAAGACTGGGTATCGTATTGGAAACAATTTGACTGGGTTGAACTGGCAAATCACGGACACTTTCACGATGTTCAGAAATATACTAAAGAAGAAATAGGTGAACAAGAGTTCTTAGAATTAAATAAAGATGAGGCGATAGATAGAGTTAAAGATAGTTTATACCTATGGGAACAATGTGGACACAAACCAAAAGGATTCAGAGCACCAGGTTGGGGAATATCACAAGAAGCTGCAGAAGTAGTTAGTGAAAACTTTGAATGGGTCGCACAACACGAACAGATAAATCAGAGTATTAATTTTAACACACAACATTTCATAGGAGCAGATGGAATACACGAAACAGATGACATAAGTTTATATGGGGAAACCTTTATGTTTCAATCACATATTCAAGGAGATTGGAATGATAATGTTTGGAGTGAGAAAAATTATTTACATTTTCAAAGAGTTATAAACTATTTATTATCACAATACAAGTTACAATTCAAAACGATATCAGAGATAAAATGAAAAATATTCAACAAAAAGTATTAGAAGAGTCAGTGTGTAAAACCCAAAACCTTATCACGACTTCATTGACATTTAAAGAGGACTTGATAAACTATTTTCAAAACTATGACAAAAAAAACATAGTTGAGGTTGGTTGTGCTTATGGTTATTCAACAATGATATTATCCACAGTATTCAAAAATGTGTTTACAATAAATGATAACCTTCCAACTCAACAAGGTGATAACACCATTTTTATTGAAAAGAAAATATCTAATAATGAATACTATGATGAAGTAGAGGTTGATATAAAGTCTGATACGGGACACGACTTCTCAAATATTACTTATATCAGACAAGACTCATATGGAGAGAGAGGTTGGGCAGATATCATACAGGATATAGATGTTTCTTTCGTAGATTGTGTTCACACATATTCTTCAGTTGGAAGTGATATTGAAAACTCACTAAACTTGGGTGTAAAAACAATTATATTTGATGACTATGGATTATTTCCAGATGTAAAAAAATGTGTTGATGATTATATAGAATATGGTGCTTTAAAGGTTGAAAAATATATTGGGTTAGAAAAAGGTGTTTATGATTTTCAAAAAGGACAACAGAGAGAGTTTTTAGATTATGAGGGAGTTATATGTTCGGTAGTGTAGTATTTTTTTCAGAGAGTCAGATTGTAGGTAAAGTAGATAGAACATTTCCAAATGCCAGAAATGATATTGCGTGGTCAATAATGATGGACGCAGATTGGTGTCCTTATAGTCAAATACCAAAAGGAAAATATGATTTAGGAGTAGTTACGATACCAAAGACCAAACCGGATATGGATATTAATTCATTCAGACAATGGTGTGATAAAATTGTAGTAATGCAAGAAGGCCCACATTGGTATTTTCAGGATTATTCAGTTGAACAACAATTTAAATTCATTGAAAATATAAGAAATGCAGATTGGGTTTGGTGTCATAATAAATCAGATGTTAAATACTATAAAGGATTGGGTTGTAAAGATGTAAGAGTAATGAGAACTCTTATGTTACCAGAGGGTTTAGATAGTACTCAATATTCAAGTGATAAAGAAGGAATCATCTTGGGTGGTAATTTCACAAGTTGGTATAGTGGATTGGATAGTTATTTGATAGCCCACTCAGTCAATGAACCAATCACAAATGTATCAATGGGTAGAAAACAACCGGAAGAGGATATGATTCCAGATATAAAATATTTACCTTATATGTCGTGGAGAGAGTGGATTGATGAGTGTGGTAAATATAAAGTGGGAATTCATATGATGAGAACACACGCAGCAGGAACATTTAGTATGAACTTATCATATCACGGAACACCTTGTTTGGGATATAGTGGATTGGATACACAAGATTTACTACACCCACAAACTACCGTGGAATTGGGAGATATTCGAGGAGCACAAAGAATACTAAAAAAACTATATGATGATGAGGGTTTTTACCAAGAGTGTTCGGAACAGACAAAAGAATTATTTAATAAATACTACACCGAAGAGGCGTGGTTAGAAGATTTTAAGAAAGTGAACAAGGAATTCAATAATGGATAAAACAATATCATTCATACAACCATCAAGGTCAAACCTAAAATATTTGAAATGGAGTTATGAATCAATCAGAAAGAATTTGGGATACAGACACGAGATATGTATGGCAGATGATTTTTCAGACGACGGAACTTGGGAATGGATGAAAGAAATAGCAGAGAAAGATTCTAATGTAAAAATACATAGAAATAATGGTCCAACGAGATTAGGACACACAATACTATATGATACATTGGTTGATATAGCAACAAACGATATTGTGATGATATATCACGCAGATATGTATTCTTTACCAGGTCTTGATGACAAGATACTAAAACATATCAAACCAGGTGTGGTTGTGAGTGGAACAAGAATAGAACCACCACTACATCCACAAGGACCAGAAAAGGTAATAATGGACTTCGGTATTGAACCAGAAGAATTTAAAGAACAAGAGTTATTGAATTGGTATAACAATGAGTATGTATCAACACGACAAACTACTGAGGGTATATTCGCACCTTGGGCAATCTATAAAGAGGACTTTCAAAAGATTGGTGGACACGATAAACTATTTGCACCACAATCAAAAGAAGATTCAGATATATTCAATAGATTTATTTTAGCAGGATATAAAGTAATTCAAACACGAGAGGGTTGTGTATATCATATGACTTGTAGAGGTAGTAGATTTGCAGATGGTGCAAAAAGAAATCCAAATGGTGAAGTCTTTATGAAAAATAGAGAAACTGATGAGTGGTTATCACAAAATGTTCGTTCTACGAGAAACTTCATTAGAAAATGGGGGACTACGGTAGAACACGATGAGTATCTAAAACCAATTGTTACACCGGTATATAATATAGGTTTTGAACTTGAAGAATCTTGTGAAATAAATTTATTAAGAGAGTTAGAACCTTGGTGTAGTCATATTACGATACCAGATGAAGAACTTATTAAAAAATACATAGAGTTAGAACAATCAAATACAGATTATAGATTAGAAGAGAGGATTAGTAGTGTTGTTCCAAAAAATCCCACATATGACATACGAGTCATATTCAATCCTAATCATATGACTCAACAAAGTTTACAGATATTATCACAACTATCAAAAATAATTCAAGATAGTGGAGAAGAGGGTCAGAGATTTCAGTTAGACATATTTGATATATGGATAGAACAAATGGTAGAACATCAAGAGGACAATATAGTATGCGATTCAAATTAGTGAATAAAAGAACAGAAGAAGTAGTAGATACTATTGATGTATTAAAGACATCAAAAGAGATAGCTACTGAACACTTTAAATTAAAAAAGAGATTACCACTCGAAACTTTTAATAAGTTGTATGAGGTAGTGGGGACGAAAAAAGATGACGGAGATAGACCTACACGGTTTTAAACACGACGAGGTAGAGGATAAGTTAGCAAACTTATTAATTCTACATTACAAGATGAACAACTTTCCAGTTAAAATCATAACTGGTAAAAGTGAAAAGATGAAAAAAATAGTTCGTGAGACTTGTGAAATACAAGGATTCACGATAGATGACTTCTGGAACGATAATCCAGGAGTA
>VMHT01109040.1_pt1 | contig 13473 bp, 17 predicted proteins | sample 4693611 | NCBI WGS metagenome assembly VMHT01 (sample SAMN12280063, study PRJNA550983) | marine metagenome | isolation source: seawater sampled from same location over 5 years 0.02-0.2 micron viral filtrate | place: USA: collected off the coast of southern California halfway between the port... ... | reverse complement strand
TGCCCTGAACGGCAACGCGAAATTATGGCGAATCACCGCGCCAACGGTCGCCTCTCTGGTGGCGTGGCACTGCCCACTCGTCATACAGGGCGTAATGTATATTTTAACCACCGCACTCCAGGAATTGTTGTGATTACTGACACTATGGCGAACGGTCGCACCTATCAATTTAATAACCGATGGCACACCAGTTTAATGGAAGTTCCCCAGCACTGTGAAATCACCGTCAGCGCAACATCTCTTGTGGCGTTGCCCCCTATTCTGCGACTACCAGGGGCGCCTGGCGTTGACCCTGTCATCTCGTCCATAGGGCAGGATGTGGAACCTCCGCCTCGCCCTACTACACCAGTTCGTAGGGCGCCACCAGTTGCCAGGAAAATGACCCCCAAACATATCGCGGAGCAAATTTGGGAACTACAAGAACCTGACTGCCAAATATGTCTTTCCAAGGTTGCTAAAGAGAATTATGCCCTATCACCGTGTGGACATCATTTCTGTAAGGATTGTTATGGAGACCCTCGGTTGACCAAATGTGGTGAGTGCCGTGTAGATTTGTAAATGTGATAAAAAATAAATCAAAAAAAAATTCTATGTAAAATATTTTTTTTGTATAAAGAATTGATATTGAGTTAGGGGAAGATATTGGTGTGTTTGATTAGACCGCATCAAGAACTGCTTGGTCTATTTTTGAGCATTCTAAGAACTTTTTGTAGTCGCGTGGGTTTCTTCTTTTATACATATTCATCCAATTTTTGTAGCACTGAGCGAAGTTCTCAACTACGACTGATACTGCGCGATGGTCTTTATCTTTTAGACAGGCGGAAATCATATTGATGAAAGCGCGAACTTTTCTTACTTGTGTGATGTCAAGTCCGCCTTCTAAAAGGTCAGTGGCAGGAATATCCCACATCGTAAGATTTTCCAAACCATACAGATGACATTTTTCGCATCTATAATAGTCATAATCTATGAACTGAAACTGACCTTGTGAGCGGTCAATCATTTTATTTAATTTAGTATTAACTACGAAGAAATGTATTAATACGCCATTTTGTTTCATAATATTGAGTTGCTTATCACTGAGATTGCCACCGCCGTTATAATCATCTGTTAGTTCTGCTCTATAGCAGGAGAATGTAAAGTTCTGTGCGCCCCATTTCTTACAACATTCTATGAGGGTCTTAGCGCACATATTAATACAATCACCATCAAAATTCATATTGCCGTCTATGATACGGTTTGGGCAATAACCTTGTATGCCTACGCCTTCTTTTTCTTTGATAGTATGGTGGGTAGATGATGCTGTTAGGCGTGATTTAGCGAACTCTTTAGGTAGGGTCATTTGGTGGTAGTTCTTAGTAGTGTCAGTCATAACTTAGAATATAACTTTAAAGTTATGTCCAAATCAAATTTATTTTTTGAGTTGAGTAAGAATTATTTTTTGTATGAATTATTTTTTTTTGTATCACTACTTTTTAAACTTAGTATCTATATTTAAAATTACTTGGATATTTAAATCAAATTTATTTCTAAATCAAATTTATTGCTACTATGTTCTTGCCGAACGAAAACTGTAGGGATAGAATGTATCATTAAAAAAAAATTTGAGATAGAAATATAGAAAATATAATAGCATAAAATAAATTTGATTTGGAAATAAATTTGATTTAAAAATTGAGTAAATACAAAAGTATAAAAGCAATAGTATAAAGATAAAAAAGCATATAAAGAATAAACGAGTATACAACTAAAAGGATACAACAATGCCTCGTGAAAGTATGGAAAAGAAAGTGATTAACATCATCAATAGATGTCAAGGTTTCATAGATGATATGGTTATTGGTAATGGAGGAGAACCAGTAGTCATTGATGATAATACATATCTTACTATGTGTAATGATAATTTAGAAATGAATAGAATTCTTCCGCAACTATTTCATCATATTAAAAGATTAGAACAAGAAAATTTAATTCTTCGTCAGGGTATTACTCAATTACAGAAAAGTGATTGGTATCTTAAAAATACAAATGACCCTACATATACTAAACGCCAGTTCATTACAAGAGAAGGTAAAATTGATAATAATAGATTTCGTATGTGTCAATGTGGTGATTGGATTAGTAAAATCCCTACATATTGGGAACAACATCGCAAGACAGAAAAATGTAATAGTAATCGTCTTCGTATTAGATTTGAGAAAGAAAAATTTAAGTTTTGTGTTCACGGACTTGGACTTGATAGATTACTTATGTTAGATGCTCACCTTCGTGTTAAAATTGATACTGGAGAGGAACATAAGCAAGTCAAGGGATGTATCGCACTTGAGAATCTTATTTTAAAATGGAAATTAAATCGTTGTAGAATAAACGAAATGAAAAAATTTAATGTTAGGAACTATACATTAATGGGTGGATTTGTATTTAGTGAATATGTGAAATTTTATAATTTACTACAAGATACTACTGAATGGAGTGGTATATTTTATGAAAGAGTATAATGCTTTAATATTACATTAGGCGAGTGTGAGTTGTTGATACTATCTTTTAATAATTCTTCTTTCATTGCTTTATATTTTGATGTGTTATATGCTTTTCTTATTCTATCAGTGGATATTGTTTTTTTTAATACTTCTTTAGATGACCTATTAAGTAATTTTGTTAGATTTAATCTTGATAATTGTTTTACTTCTTTAGAGCGACCGAGTGCGCGAGTGGTGAACATAATAGGGTTGCGATTGTTCATTGTGATATATTTTAAAAGGAAAGTTTTTGTCCCCATATTATCTTCTGTATCAGTAATCTCAAGGACTTGTTTGCCATATTTTTCTTTAGTTTTAAAATCACCCAACATAAGATACATTTTATTTTTAGTAGTATCATAGAATAGACAGTTATTGTGTTCAGGGATAGGCATACTATCATCAAAGAATACAAGGTCAGCATATTCATTACGACGCTGATAGGTTGTATATAATCTTAGTAATGCTTCTACTTGTAATTTATGGAGAGGGCATTCACCAGTTTCTTCTATTAATCTATTTTGTTTGATAATATGGTCTCGCCATTTTATAATATCGTCCCATTCACAGCAATTATCTTTTTTTTGTTGGGACATTTGATAAGGGTCTTTTTTTAATTCTTCACGAAAATCTCTATATATGCCGATTATTTCATCATCATATGACATAACGGTTAGATAGTTCATTATGGCATTAATATAATTTGCTTGATGTGATTGTTTATATTTAGATAAGTAGGGTTTTAGTGTTTCTATTCTAAAATCCCAACCGTGTTCGGTGATTAATTTAGTCATAGTTCTTATGTAATTTTCTTTACTTGATTTTGATAGTGGTTTGCCGTCTGCTTTTTTGTAATCATCAAGTCTATCGGTATACATATCCATTTCTCCTATATTATAGTAATATATATTAGTTTGTTTTTAAATATTATTAAATCAAATTTATTATAATGATTATACATCAAGTATATGGATTATTTAGAGATGACAAACCTATGAATGAATTATTTTTAAAATCAAGTGAAGAATGGAAAAATTATGCTGATAGAAATGGTCATATATATAAATTATGGAATGCTGATGAATGTGATGAGTTAGTCAATACTTATAGTGAAATTAAAGAATATTATTATGATGTAAAATATCCTATAATGAAATGTGATATAATTAGATTTTTGATTATATATCAATTTGGTGGTATGTATGTTGATTTAGATGTAATGCCAAATAAAAATGTGATAAAAATGGATTTAGATAAATTAACATTATGTAATTATGTAAATAAAAAAACTGAATTAGATATAGAAATTATTTCATCACAAAAATATAATAAGGATTTATATAATTTTTTAAAATATATTCCTACACAAATTGATGAAAAAAATAAAATAGATATATATGAAAAGTGGAAGGTTAGATATGTATTTCACACAACAGGTCCTCGTAGTTTTATTAGATATTGTAAAGAGAATAATATTAAATATAATACTATACCTACTATCCATTTAAAAAGTGATGAAAAATATGGTGTTGTTGATATTAGTAAAATATATGATATTGAGAATATAGATTGTATTTCATATTATAGTTTGTCATATATGGAGGGTAAACCAGTTAGACCATATAAGGCACACGGCACAAATAAATCCTTTAATGTGGCATAACTTTAAAATTAGATGCTAAGTTTAAAATTAGGGGTCAAAATGGAAATAAATTCTATTGGATTTATTTTTTAGGTCTATACAAATTATTTTCTAAAATTGGTGCTAAGTTTAAAATTAGGTTCTATATTTAAAATTATGTCCATATTATATATATTATGTGTGATTATATTAATTTAGCAAGTAATATTACTAATCATTGTAATGTTAATATTATGGGTAATAAGGTTGCTACACCTTGTGCTATTGAGTGTATCGCTGTTGTTTCATATTGTTTAAGATATTGTTATCCTTGGTTTGTTGAGAATAATATAATTGATAGATTAACTGATATATATGATTATTGTAATCCTATGTAAAATCTATTTTAAATTTGCCATATTTCACTTGTAATACAGGAACACATTTATCCTTGTAGTGTTTCTTGAGCATAATTTGGTTGTGAATATATAGTGGCACTTTACATTCTATTTGGTTATGGACATCCCTGGTTAAATTAAATAGTTTTACTGCGGTTCTTACATAAGATATAGTGCCATATTCTTTTATTTTTAATACTGCTTCTTCTACTTCTTCATATGTTTTATATTTAGATTTTGAGAAATCATAACCACATTTACAATATAAAATTATTTCTTTTGCTACTATATTGATATTTTGTTTATCTGCTCCAGATAATTTTTCAGGGGCGCGACCTAACCATTCTATAAATTCTTGTCTATTGCTGAAGGGATAATGTGGGTCATAGAATGATATTTCGTGATTATTATGAATTAAATATGAAACTAATATTTCTATAAGTGATTCTTTTACATATAGATATGGTTGGTGAATATCCATATTGCTATGTTTAATAATATCCAATAATGAGCATTTAGAATGGTTTGGGTCAACAAATATATTTAATTCTGTATCCATTTATTTTATATAATGTTTTTATCTCAAAAATAAAACATCTATATATAATACATATGGAATTATCAAATGAACAAATTAAGGATATTTTAGATAGGTATGCTCGTGATAAAGAATATAGAAGGGTGTATTATGGTAATAAATATAAAACTGATGAAAAATATAGATTATATGTTAGAGATTATAATAAAGAAAGATATGAAAATAAAAAATTAAAATTAAATTTAGAAAGGGGTATTGAGCAGTTAGAATGTGATAAAATTAGAGCAATGGGTTTACAAAAATATTATTCTAAAACAAATAGGGAGGAGCATTTTAAAAATAAATATAAAACTGAAAGTGATTTAATCACATAAGTTTAGAATTAGATACTATAATAAAAATTAGGTTATATGAAACTCTATAAATGTAATGAATATAATAAAATTAGATTAGGGGGAAAATATGATGGTGGATATGTAATATTAGATGGATTAGAATATGATTTTATTATTGGTTGTGGGGTTAAAAATGATGTATCATTTGAGAATATGTTTGTAGATAAATATAAATGTGATAGTTTATTATTTGATGGCACTATTGATAAGGCACCAAGCAAATCTAAAAATTTAGATGGAACCTGTTTGTTTTTTAATCACAATTGGATTAATCAAAATGTATTCTGTGGGACATTAGACCCTTATTTATGTGATAAAAAAAATATATTTTTAAAAATGGATATTGAGGGTGCTGAGTGGGATGTATTTAAAAATATTAATTTAGAAAATGTATCACAAATGGTTGTTGAGTTTCATAGTGGTTTTAAGTATCCTAAAATAGATATGGATATTTTAAATAAAATTGAGGAAACGCATTATATGGTTCATATACACGGAAATAATTATAGAAAAGCACAAATTAAAGTAGGTGAACAAGTTATTCATTCAGTATGGGAGGCAACATATATAAATAAAAAATATTGTAAAAATGTATCACAAATAGAATATGAATATAATGAAGAGTTAGATGCTCCAAATAATCCTCGTTGGAAAGAGGTTAAAAATATGATTATATAATATATATGGACACCCCAGCAGTATCAATATGTATGCCAATATATAATCGCAATAATTTTAAAGAATTAATATTATGGAATATAACTCAGCAATCATATCCGCACGATAAATTAGAGTTTTGTGTAGATGATGATGGCACTGAACCTTTTTTAAAAAATAAGGAGGAAGAACAGGCATTACAAGACTTGATACATCCTATTAAATTAAATTATCATTATCATAAACATAAGAAGACAATAGGGGCAAAAAGAAATGATTTGACTAAACAGGCATCACATAAGATTATAGCGTGTATGGACAGCGACGATATATACTTGACTGATTATATTAGATATAGTGTAGATGTTATGATAAATGAAAAGGCATCGTGTGTAGGTAGTAATCAAATGTTATTTACATATCCATTACATAATTTTTCATCACACGCAATAAGGTGTGAGGCGAAGAGGCAGATACACGAAGCGTGTATGGTGTATACAAAAAAGCATCACAGGAGTATGGGTGGTTTTAAAAATAATTCACAAGGGGAGGGTAGTAAGATGGCAGATTTTAATGAGAAAAATGTAGCATTAACTGATATAGATAAAATAATGATATGTATTGTTCACCCAGGTAATACGATAGATAAGGAGATGTTTAGAAAAGAAGATAATAAAATTGGTATAGAATTGCCTGATGATTTAAAAAAAATGATATATCAAATTATTAGTGTAAATAAATTTGATTAGAAAATAAATTTGATTTAAAAGTATTTAAAAAGTAATTACTATTATTATTATACAGTATACAAAAATGGCAGACCTTATGAACGCAATTACAAACCTTACAAACTCATTCGCTCAAGATTGCCGAGAAACAAGTGAATATAGGAGTAAAATGTGTCAACTCATCGGTTTAGATGTTGATGACCCTGACCAAAATAATTTTGATTGTATCTTAGACCATATGAAAGATAGAGAAGTAGTATATGAAAAATATTTTGATAATTTTAATTGTTGTGATGAAAAAGAAGCATTAGAACAAGAATTAAAAGATTTTAAAACTGAATATTTTGATGGATTAGAAAAATTAAAAAATGAAAATTTTAATTTATCACATCAATTACAAATGGTTAAGGATTGTGCTGAATATAAAGAATATCAAGAACTATTCACTAAAAAACAAAAAATAGAAACTGAACTCACCAGTTTAAAAAATTCTAAAAGTGCTACATCATCTAAATATAAAAAAATAGAAGATGAAAATAATAAATTAATAGCAAAAAATGAAAAATTAGAACAAGAAAATGATGAATTAAATTTTGTAAGTAAAAAATATCTTGATAAAAATATGAGATATACTAAAAAACAATTATGCGCTATGTTAGAACATCAGGCAAAATTGCTTGAGCATCAAGAAAAAGAATACAAAAAATATGAAAGTCAACTACACGATGGCACCAATATTATTGTAGCACAGAAACATTACTACAGAGAACAATGTAATGAATTATTACAAAAAATTAATCAAATATATCACGATTCTCGTATTAGCATAGATGCCAATTGTCCTACAAGAAATAATCCACCTACTACAGATTAATTACATTCTTTATTTAAATATTCTTTTAATTTTATCTTATCTAAATTTATTAAATTATCCCATAGTTTAGGGTCATTAATAGGGTTATATCGTGGTTTGCCACCTTTATTTTGTATTTTTTCTTTAGTTTGTGTGATAAAAAATTTACTATATACGCCAGTAATCCAGTCATCACAACCCCAATTTTTTATTTGTGGATTAAAATAATATCCAAATATGTCCATATGTTTTCTTGATACAATGGATTGTGTTAAAATGCGTGGGTTATTAATATCCATAGGTGCGCTGACACCTATATTCATATTATTGATAAGGGCATTGATACAAGGTATTAACCAATTATTATTATGAAATAATATATCATCACCCATTTGTATAAAATAATCATTATTATCATTATATGCTCTATTAAAAAGTTCATTCCAAATAGCAACTACATTGCCTTTATCTACATCAAATGTGATTAAATTTATTTTAGAAATATTTTTATATAATTTAGTATTTTGTAATTTTTTTTTAGTTTGTAATTTATTTAATATTTTATCACATTTATCAATGCCGTAGTATATAGTAAATTTAAAATTATTTTGAGTTGGTAGTGTATTACATAGTGAGGGTAAGCAGAATTTAAAAAGGTGTGTATCTTCTAATTTTTTAAATTTTGTATTGTTGGTAGTAGTAGGTATAAGTATAGCAATATTCATATAATATAATAAATATATATAATATAATAAATATAAACTAATATAATAAATATAATGGGTGTAATTTTAAAATTAGATGCTAAGTTTAAAATTAGGTCTAAAATGGACATCAACTTCGTGTAAAAAAATAATTCTACTCAACACAAAAAATAAATTTGATTTGGACATAAGTTTAAAATTAGGTTATAAGTTTAAAATTAGTATTTAAAAAGAAATTATATATATACTATAAAATGGATAAAGTCAACTCTATTATTGATATTTTAAAATTACCAGCACCTAAAGGCGAAAAATGGTCTACAAGAAATGCTAAACGAATAGAAAAAGTATCACTTAGAATACCTAAACATATTGATACTTTTATTGAGAAAATAAAAAAAAAAGATGAAGATGCTGAATTAGATAATGTTCCTACATTATATAATATTAAATCTTTAGAACAATATTGTGAAGATAAATATGTTATTGCTTTAATTGTTATGATGGTTTGGTTGGATAGTCCTATGAATGAAAATGAACAAACTGGTGATGTCGCTTTTCATTGGCAAGATGAAGATACTGACGAATTAAATTATTCTCAAATTAAAGATTGTTATGACCTTCATATTATTAAAGTTATTGACCAATTCTATCCGCAGACATTTAAAGATAATTCAGGTAATAATAATGTAATAGCATACGATATGCGTATCAAAGAAACTAAATTTGATTATGTATATGACAGTATCTTCAGCGATTGTGATAAATCTGTATTAAAAAATAAATATCAACATAAATCTCAATTAAAGAAAAAATTTCTCACGAAAGGTGAAACTTATGATAATGGAAAAATTGATTACCAATTGGTAATGTTTAATAGAATATTTGATTTAGAAATGAGAAACTCTAATTAACTACTTTCTTACGCTTATTATTCTTCTTACTTATACCCTCAAATACATCAACAGGTTTAATTTTTTTACTATCTTCTACGGATTTTTTTACATCAAATTGTAGCGGAACATCAGGCGATCCGTCATTGGAAATTGGTGGGATTTTTTTAGCAACACTTTTCTTTCTTGGCATTTATATATTATTTTAGAAAAAAATTAATATATATTATTTTTAATATTTAATTATTATATAATGACATTTTTAATCACATCCAATACAACTGAAACTTCGCCTAATCCAGTTAATACTGTAGGTATGAATAAACCTAATAGTTATGTTAATACTTTATCACAAACTATAGAAATTAAACCTAATAGTGAAATTGCTGTTGACAGTGTTAAATTTACAAGAAATGGTAATGTTCAGGTAGATGATAGTAATAATCAGTTCGCTGTATATATTGGCAGAGATTTAAATGCTGATAATCAAACATTAATGATAGCAGGAGGGTTCCCGAATCGCACTTGGATACAAGGTGGTAAAGGCACATCTAACCCTACTGACCTTGCTGAAAGAATTAAATATGGTCTATATAATGGTTTAGGTCAACATCCTAATTTTGTCCCTATTGCTGAAGATGGATTAAAAGTAGAATTAAAAAATGGTTCTGGAGCATTTGAGGGATTTAAATATTCATTTAGTCAAAATTTATCTCGTAATGCTTCAGGGACTAATGTAGCACATTGTCCAGCAGTAGCAGGACAAGGTGGTTGGGTTGCTTCTAATACTTTTGATTTAAATTGTGTTGTATCTGCCAGTGGCACCACTGGAGTTGTTTTAAAAAAAGAAGACCCTGAAGATGCTGTTGGTGATTTATCTGTAATAGGTCAAAAATATCCATTAAATCTTGCCAATGGTTCTGTAGTGTTTACATATAATTCTTCTACAAATGGTAATGCTGGTGATTTATGGGAGGTTGGATTAACACGAGCAACTATTAATGAATATCAAGCACACGGCACTATTGGTGAAGTAAGGGAGGGAGGATATGGTATGCCTTTCTATGCTTATAATAGGGGAGCAAGACCAGGTGGTAAAGGTAATGTTCCTAATACTAAAAGATTTTTTGATTATAGTGTCGCATCTGTATATGACCCGACCGCGGGGGCATCAGGAACTGGAGCATTTGTTATAAAAGTATTTCATTTTGTATTTGTTGGTGATGATGAAGGTGTAGCAACTAATAATTTAGATGGAAACCATATGCGCACAGAAGTAGATTATGGCGCACATAAATTAAGTGCTTCATTTGTAGGTGTTAAATTTCTTGCTAAAGGTGATAATATACAAGTATTTTTAATTAATAGTTCAGGTGCTGAAACGACTTTAGTGGATAATACATCTGCTACTAAATCAAAAAGAATGAAGATGTTGACTATATCTACATTTTATTTGTTTCCTAAAGTTAATATATATGATGAACCCAGTGCTTCTCGTATTATGGTTGTAGATGATTATGATGGTTTAGATATTCCTACACCAAGATATAATGAAACAAATTTATCTTATCAATATGGTGGTCGTGTAGATAGTGGTATTGTCGGCGCACCTACATTATTAGGTAATCAATTTACTGGAGATTTTACATTCCAAGATTTCCAAATGTCATTATTGAGAGGTGCTGGTGGTTCACTCAATGCTACATATGGTTTAATAGAATTATTAGATGCTCGTGATTATTTAGATATTAATAGCACATTTAAAGCAACATTAAAAAATTTAAATGCCAGTGGTGGTGTTAATAAAAGTATCACATTGATTACGAGTAGTGATGGTATATATAATGGTCGTGGAACTGAAATTGCTGGTGGTTATACAAGGGACTGCGGTGCGCAGAATATAATGGGTTTTGAGCAGACACCTACTCAAACTATCAATACATATCAAGGATTAACACAAGGTAATCTTGGTGTGATAAATAGTAAAACTGTTCCTCAAATGACCAGTAATAAATCTTTATTTGTTAGAACTCCTGACCTTCCTGTTGAGAGTTTTAATACTGGTAAAGGTGGTATGAGTAAAATACTATTACATATTCCCAGGTTTGATAATGCTGGTAATGATGTAGGTGGTCTCTTTTTTAAATCACCTGAGAAGTTATATATCCCTATCAATAATCCTCAATCTTTAAGAATTAATAATTTAAAAGTAGAACTATGTAATGTAGACGAAACTACTGACGATGTTGATATTGTTGGTCAAACTATTGTATGTTTTGATATTCGTCAGCGATAAATTATTTAAAGAGATAATGTAAATTTTTAAAATTAAAATCTCACTTTATATAAAATGTGGGATAGAGAAAAAAGAATAGAATATCGTAGATTATACTACAGAGTTATTATGAAAAAACAATATGACATTTGTGAATATAATAGGTTCTTAGAATTAAGTGGAAATAATTACCATCGTCAAGATAAAATATCATTAAATGATATAGCAAAACCTACTACTTTTAAATGTGATAAAAAAAAAGTTATTATTGATTTTGATTAATTATTTTAGATGTTCAGGCAAATTAATATCTATACCTAAATAATTTCTTCCTAATAATTTACATCTATCACCTACATATTCATTATGACAAGATATATCTAATATTTTATCATCTTCATTACTATATGTCTTTATAAAATAATCAATCATTTCATCTGGACGATTTATACCTGTGCCATCTTTTCTAATTTTATATTCTAAAAATGTAGTTGGATAATAACCTGTATGTCCCCCTGATGATGCTGGTTGTGATACTTTTATATTATTTCTTTTACCTAAATAACTATTATTACTAACATCTTTATATAGAAATTTTTTACTAAATTTATCACCTCTCATTTGAGGATTATAAGTGCCTGGTTTCTTATAAAATATCAATACTTCTTCTACATTACGAAGAGGTTGTAATTTTGCTTTCATAAAGTTCGTGGTTGTATTTTTCTTCCACGAATAATGATATCTTGGTGTATCGTGCTTACATAATGTATATGTAAAAGGCATAGATGAATGTAATACACATATCCCATTTGGTTTGAGAACTCTCCATATTTCATCAAATAACATATCCCATTTTAATGGATTATCCCACTTCGCAGAAGTTGTTCCGTAAGGTGGTGATGAGTATAATAAATCATATGAATTATCTTCTAATTTTAAAATTGCTGTATGTATGTCTTCTTCTATGTATGAAGAAGTCATTGGGTATTTTGTATAATATTATATTTTTATCTCAAATTTATTTAGCAGATTCGTCAGGTGTTTCATAATCACTTTCATCTTCTTCTTCATCAGGAACCGATGGATTACCTAATAATTTATCTCCTATAGCAATTGGTCTCTCAAAATTATGATATGCTACAGGGGGATTTTCCTGTAAATCTAAATGTAAGAAATCATATCTATTGGGTGTTGCTATACGATACATTTTTAAAAATTGTTTATCACCACCGAACATATCACCATATTCTTCTGCTATTTTGCCCAGTTCTTTTTGGTTTGGGAAAGGACTACCTATAATTACATTCGTAGCATTTTGTCTAACAACATTATTTACTTTACGAAACGACTGACTACTATAGTATAAAAGTTGGATATTGTAATGACGAAATCTGCTTGCCAGGTGATTAATTTTTGCTTCTCGTTTTATACTACCGAGCAAGTCATCACATATCACAGCGAGTGAGGGCATATCTTCTTTATCAAATTTATTTTGTGATGCTATTAATCCATCTACAATACTGTCATCATAATGGTCGCTTACATCAAATGCGTCCTTGAGGAAGCGAGATGTATCGTCATTCATAATTGTGTTTGACATAATTTTTACTCTATCAAAATAGTCTTGACCATAGAATTCTGGTGAGAGCAGTAGGTTTGAGATTATCGTGCTCTTCCCCGTTTTTACAGGAGAGATATGTAGGACATTCGCACAAGGTTGGGGGAGAAATGGGTGTAAAGGTTTATATTTTACTCCTTCTCTGTCTTTTACTTTTTTAATATGAGGCATTATATAATAATTATTATATAAAATAAATTAAATTTTTAAAAATAAAATATTATAGAGATTATACAAATGGCAGACATATTACCACAAGTTATTATCACTGAAG
>VMHT01181942.1_pt1 | contig 13476 bp, 24 predicted proteins | sample 4693611 | NCBI WGS metagenome assembly VMHT01 (sample SAMN12280063, study PRJNA550983) | marine metagenome | isolation source: seawater sampled from same location over 5 years 0.02-0.2 micron viral filtrate | place: USA: collected off the coast of southern California halfway between the port... ... | reverse complement strand
TCTGGGTTGATAGAAGGCCGACCCTTAACACTGTACAGGTATCCGTCTTCCCTTAAAGACTCTGCAAACTCACGCACAAAACTGTTGGTCCTAGCCATGATTGTCCACGAACCCTTGTGGTACGGAATTGTGTGCCGGCTTAGGTGGTATTCAACCAAGCCTTCTTCCTCCATGGGTAGAAACTCTTTCTCAATCCGGTTGTCGATCCGCTTTACAATCTGCTGAGACAAAGACCAAACGGCCCGAGGCAACCGGTACGACTGTGATAGGATTGTCTTGTTGTCTGTCGCGTTGATAAAACGATTAACATCAACGCCGGTCCATCGGTGAATGGCTTGGTCATCGTCCCCTGCATACACCACATTCTCCGCGTTGGCCTTCATGTGATCCACCATCTCCCATTGCAAAGGAGTAAGATCTTGAGCCTCGTCCACAATCAACAGCTTCAAGTACGGTGGTTCTACGTTCAAGTACTGTTCAATCAAATCAACGAAGTCCATCTTACCAAACTTGCTTTTGTACAAAGCAACACTGACCTCGATCTGCTTCATCTTTGGAAACGATAGATCCCAATCCTCAGCCTCATTGAACTCTTGCTCCATTGCAATCAACCTGTACCTGGACCGGTCGATCAACTGAATGTACTTGCCGCCGTCACCACCAATGGCAGGGATCAGAATACCGTCATCAGGTGCGGCGCCCTCTGCATTATCAAACGACAAACCCAGACCATGACCCAGCTTGCGCCAATCGTCCTTGGCTAGCATGTCACCAGATACCAAACCCAAAGCGCGGAACCCAATCGAGTGCAGGGTGCGAAAGTAAGGCAGACGTTTCTCGTCAAACCCAAACTTGCCACACGACCGCTCAACGGCCTCTTGTACGGCTTTCTTTGTAAAGGACATGAACCCTATCTGTTCAGGGTCAACACCGTCCTCTAGGGCTTCTTGTACGCGCTGTATAAGGCTGTACGTTTTACCACACCCAGGCGGACCTAAGAGCATCTCCTCGGACATCACTCTTTACCGCGTGGACGTTGAGCCAGCCACTCCAGAACTTCTTCCTCGACCCAACGGGTGGCGCTGTTCTTATCGCCCTTGCCCGGTCCAAGATATATGGGTTGTGGAAAGATGTCCTCGCTTACCCACTTGTAAATGGTGGAATGGGATACCCCCAACCACTCGGTTATTTCCGCAATCTTCAGCAGCTTTCGTTGTTCAGAAGGGGATGTCATCACTAAACTCCTTTGGTTCCAGTTTTATTTCTTCATCTTCAAATGCTGGCACATGCCAAACACGCAGGTATTTTGACTTTCCATCGTCTTTAGTTATGTATTTTCTTTGGTAGCAATCTCCCCCATCATTCAGCGTCTTCAACTGTTCCTGTATGTGAACCGCTTTGTAATGTGTGAACTGCCTGTTCTTGAGAAACTGTTCCAAGCCGGCCATCGTAAAGTACGTCACGCCTTCCTCGGTCCACGGCTTGCCCATCTCCATTTCTTCTGGGGACAGAGCCCTAATCCGACTTGTGCAAAACGTCTTCAGCATCTCATGGAACTGCCCCTTGATCGTGAGTTCCGGAGGGACATCTATGGTGACCGAGTTCTTCATCAGGGTATTGATTGCAACCTGCCAATCTTGTGGCTTAACTTGAGGCGGCATGAAGTTGAGTTGCTCCATGCATGACCGCTGCCAAAGACCTTGGTTCTGCAATTGCTCAACAGTTAGCTGAAGCCGCTGACCATCTACATCCATGAAGTAATGCCGAGGCTCCGATAACATGACTGTCAGACCACCAAGGTTGGCCCGATCTGGGGCCGAGTTGCCCACACCAAACTGGCGCGACTTGCAGATCTGTACATCACAGTGATCTTTTAACGGGCACACACTGCATTGCAGGAAGTACTCTTTCTTCATTAACGATTTCTGCAACGCAACGATCTCAGTTGCCTCAAGGGCAGGGCTGCATAACGTCCTGTTGTATTCTTCGTGATGCTTCTTCCAATTGTCAGGCCACTTCAACCGGCAGTACACGCCAACGTTAAACATAAACGTGTTGCGGTGTTCAGTAACAGAGCCCTGCCCAGTAATGATTTCCAAGCAGTACGGCCCGTCAGTAAAGTGTGTTCTCTCTCCACCAAACTGAAGCTCATTTAACTCTGGAATGTCTATCCTTGCTGCATCAACCGCAGCAAAGAACTGCGCCATGTCCATAGCTTCGCCCTTCTTATCCAAGGCATAGCGTGTGGTTACATCCCCACCAAAGTACGGCATGTTTATAAAGTTGCCCACATCCCCACGCTCCGCCAAGATAGTGTCCTGCTTTGGAAAGATCTCACAACCGGAAAACCCCAAGGCAACAGACATCTCGGTCAGATACTCTCGAACCATGGCCGCTTGCTCCCACTGCTTGAGAAACAAATAGAGGTGGGCGCCGCCCGACTTGGAACGACACAACACCAGAGGCAACCCTAGCTTTTGAACCTTGGCATTTAACTCCACCAAGTTGAGATCATAGGTATCAATGTCCAGAGCCCCGAACATGCACAGATTATCTTGGGTAATAGGTATAGATCCCACACCCTGACGGCCCTCAATGTGATCCTGTACTAACTCAGCGGTCAAAGGACCGCGAACAATCATGCTCTTCGCCTCGGCTTTGCCGTTGCGTCCAACCCTGCCTACAGTGGTTGTACCGTGCGCCGCTATTGATCCGCAGAACGCATCCATTAACTTTTTTGCTTGAGACATAATCCCTCCTAAAAAAGAATCACGCTAACGGCGTTAGCGTGAATCTTTATTTACGTTCTTAGAAAGGGATTTCATTGTCCTTGTATGGCGCACCAGTTGCGTTGCCAGATCCTTCGGGATTAACTGAGGGATCCGCAGCGGCCTTTACTTCTCCCGCAACAATAGAGTCTCGGAATTGTTTTGCCGCCATCAGAAGGTCACGATCCTCAACCAGACTGACATGATCCGTAGCCCAGTTGTTCCAACTACCTTGATCGTTGGTTTCCTCAACCGAACGCAACCGCCAGATTGTGGCAAACACCGCAGGTTTTACAACCTGCCCTGTCTTAGGATGCTGGACCTTCTGCATAGAAATCTTAGACTTCCACTGTCGGCTGATTTTTAAGCTAGCAGACTTCATGTCAATGATAGCTGGCTGATAGGAACCGTCATCATCTAAAACCAAACAGTAATGTTGATCAGACTTAATCAGTTCATTGCCGTTGGGTAGGATTTCCTTAATTCCCTCGCGTTTGGTCTGGTTAATTAACGGATCACCAAGAGGAACCCTACCTTTAAACCCACCGCCTAAATCTCTGGGTACAAACTCTAGGTACTCAGTGTTTTGATAACACGGAATAACTTTTATACCTTCTTCGCCGGGCCAATACTGCCCAGTAACAGTGTTGAAGACATCACCCTGTTCAGCGCCGGCAATAAACTCAGGCTTTTTCTTGTTAATCTGAGGGCTCATAGGCTGGAGCAACCGAACAAAAGGGATTTGCATCTCTTCACTACTGTACGAGGCGCCTTCACCTGCGGTTTCAAAGATATCGTCATATACATCTGTGCTTAACTCTGCACTTTTTTTATTAGCTACTGCGTTACCCATTACTTTTCTCCCTTTTTGTTGAGCCAAACTTTTTCATTTCCTCTTCTTCAGCCTCGTTACTACGGCTAGGAATATTAGTAAGCTCTTCAAATTCTGTCTCGTCATTGTCCATGAAACCACCGTACTCATCGGTGTATTCCTCACCGTCTTTTTCCATCTGCTCAATGATCATCTGTTTAGTAGCACCCATTATGCTTTCCTCTTAATTTCTGCTGCTGATGAAACAAACGCCCCGAACATGTCCAGATCGATGTGCTTACCTGCTGTTACCCGCTCTTTTACAAAAGCCTTGAGTGTTGAAGCGTGGATGTGTGTTTTGGTCCGCGGATCAAAACCCTTCTCCTGCAACTGCCCAACAAGATTGCCGGCAATGTTGTCTTCGCCCTTACCAAACGTCACAACGACATCGTTCTTAATGATACCGTCCAGACCATTTTCTCTAAGCCAAGCAAATGCTTCTTCTTTGCGTGGAACAGGAATAGATGCGTGTACTACAGGCTTACAAGAAACCGAGGCGCCTTCTACTTCTATCTTTTCCACACCCATCTCATCCATCAAGCCAGGTATGCGGTCATGAGTGATTCGCTTACGCTGATCCTTTAGGATTTTAATCTGTCCTTCCCAATCATCGATTTTTTTATCAAGCTGGGTGACCTGTTTCACCAGTTGAGACAGGCTCTTGCCTACCTCTGCATCAACACCGGCCAACGCTTGGCTAGTGTCGAATATGTCATCAAATATGTCTTCCATTAAAGTACATCCTCTTCAGGGTTAAGTTGACACAACCATTTTTGTGCCGTATTTTGGAGTATATGGGAGGAACGATATGACAGTCAACTATAAATTCAAAACAAAACCGTATGACCACCAAAGAACCGCATTGAATGCTGCTGGACAGAAAGATTTCTTTGGGTTCTTTATGGAAATGGGCACCGGCAAATCTAAAGTTCTCATTGATAACATGGGACAGTTGTTCTTGGAAGGTAAGATCAACTTCGCCTTGGTGATAGCACCAAAGGGCGTGTATCGAAACTGGGTAGCCAAGGAAATACCTCAACACATGTCGGATGATGTACCGCTGCGAATGATTCGTTGGGTAGCATCGCCAAACAAGAAACAGACAGAAGAAATACGATCAATACAAAAAGGTTTTGCTGGGCTCACCGTGTTTGTCATGAACGTGGAGGCTTTTTCCTCAACGAAGGGGCAGCGTGTAGGAAAGTGGATGTCAAAACATCTAGGCAAGCACGGCTTGATTGCCATTGATGAAAGCACCACCATCAAAAACCCCAAGGCCAAAAGAACCAAAGCACTCATGGATATATCTGATGGGTTTTCATACAAAAGACTACTGACCGGCTCACCAATCACAAAGTCTCCCCTTGATATCTACTCGCAAGCAGAGTTTCTGCAACGAGGTATGCTAGGTGATTCGTATTGGGCGTTCCAAGGCCGGTATGCGATAACCAGACAACAGAAGATGGGCGCCAGATCGTTTACTCAGATCGTAGGCTATCGATATCTGGATGAACTAACAGAACGAATCAGTTCCTTCAGCTACCGTGTTCTTAAAAAAGAATGCCTAGACCTGCCAGACAAGACATACACCGTCAGGTATGTACAACTGACGCCAGAACAAACCAAAATGTACAACGATATCTCTCGACAAGCCATGGTTCTGCTAAACAATGGTGAATTGGTCAGCGCACCCGCAGTTATTACACAGCTTTTGCGCCTACAACAGATCCTGTCAGGACATATCAAGACAGATGAGGGAGACATCGAGTACTTTCCAACCAAAAGAACAGACGCACTAAAAGAAATAATGTCAGAACACGATGGCAAAGCAATTGTCTGGTCGCGGTTCCGTCATGACATCAAGTCTATCGTTGCAATGCTGAACAAAGAGTTTGGACCTGGGTCCGCAGCGGCATACTTTGGAGACACTCCGGACGATGAGCGTCTGGCTATCGTGCAGAACTTTCAAGACCCCAACCACCCACTGAAATACTTTGTGGGCAACCCAGCTACCGCTGGTTACGGCCTGACTTTGACCGAGGCTAACCTTGTGGTATACTATGCCAATGACTTCAACTTGGAAACACGGATCCAAAGTGAAGACCGGGCGCACCGCATCGGACAGAAAAACCCCGTGACCTATATTGATCTGATCTCAGAAGGCACAATAGACGAACGTATCGTTGAAGCACTTAGAAACAAGATCAACATAGGCGCATTAGTATTAGGAGAGAAAGCAAGAGAATGGCTAAAACTTACTTAGAACTACAGGCAAAAGAAGTAGCGAAAGAAATGGTAGATGCCATGGTTGAAACCATGGTGGATAAGAAACGCCAACTGCGAACAATCGATAGTGGAGCCCAAGTTATATCCAAGCAAACAGGGTTGGACCTAGATGTATCAAAGGCGTTGCTTAAATCTATGAACGGCAACAACGTTACCCAGATCAGAGGCTACTCAAAAGAACCAGAGCATTTAAGAAAGTCCAAGATTGGCAAGTCCAATGAACCAAGAAAGTAAAGTTGTAGAGTTCCCCAAGCTGTCGGAAATCGACCGGCAGTTTGAGGAACTTGAACGTCAACGAGAACTTATACTGAAACAAAAGGCTGATATATTTCGGGCGAATAAGTTACCAATTGACAGATAGAATTACTATCCTTTTTTATTTTTCTTCCATGCATTGTGGGCATCAACGCCCATCTTAAAAATAATTTCATGCCGTAAATCCTCGACCATAACGTCAGAAAATATGTCAGCATTAGGGTTTAACTTAATGTCCTCCTCAATCTTCTTGGATATATCATCTAACCTTTCCACAATGTAATGAGGACACACACTAGTCATTGTTTGGCCCCCCTCAGCAGCCACTAACTCTGCAATTAATCGACTGTATTCATCCCTGTTGATCATAAGACATCAGCTTATGGGTTAGGTTACGTGCTTCACTTGTAAGTCCTTTAACCTTTTCATCTTGGTGCATGGTTCCATGGGCGTATAAGCGATCAAGATATTTCTTAATTTGATCACCCATTAGATCTATGCGTGTACGCAGATGCATATTATCTTCTATTATCTTTTTGTACTCTTCACCTTTAACGTTCATGGTTCTCTCCTACTTAGATACAAAGTATACTTCTACCTTGGACACCAACTCACGTTGACGGTGCAGCGATGCGCGTATGTCAGGTAAATGCAGATCAGTAGCGTCGAAAATCTCACGCATGGTCAAGGGTTTTCCCGCCTCTTCCAAAACATCAAAGATCTTTACGTCTATATCATCCTCATGGTCATTAACTTCTGGCTCTGGCTTTTGAGTTGGCTGCAATTCATCCGCCGTTTCCGCCTGAACATTAACCACGCGCCATGGAATCTGTTCCCGCTTGTCAGAAAAGTTAGGCAAAACCTGCGCGTGAACCGCAGTGCCAGGGCTGAGTTCCATCTTGTCTACAATGCGAGAGTTAATAAACACCCCCTCGCCATTAGCCAGTACCCCAAAAGCACTGCCAGAGTAGGTCAACTCTTCAACCAATACCCGCTTGGTATCTACTATCATATTCTATATCCTTCTTGTCTTAGATTACTTACAAACTGTTTTAATTCTAGTCGGGCCTGATACAACCTGTTCTTCGCATCAGCCCCAGCACCTGTCTTATACGCTTCGGGCTCAAGATTATCTACCATGCGCCGCAAATGTTTTAGTTCTGCTTCTTGTGCCGGTGTCATCCCGTACATTCTCCATCATCTTCTTGGCAAAGGGCGCCCACCTCTTCATTAAAGATCCAATCGCCCTGCCGTTTTACAAAATTACCAACATCGTCATAACTTCTGCGCTTGTGAAATGTCCCCCCTATCTTCTTCTCCATTGCCGACCACCACTCCATACGATCCGGATGCTCTCGCCACATCATCGCCAAAGTAGCCTCGCTCTTCAAGAAACAACCATCACAGTTGCCCTTCGCCGTCACACCATTCGGACCAAACAATCTCAAATCAAAAGGCTGTTGCTTCCAGAAATCCATGACCGTAGCCTTGGTTGCTCCCGCATCAGCCAGTGGATACCAAAAGGTCCACCGATCTTTGCTATCCCTACGATTAATTCTGCGGGGCTCGTCAGCACGAATGCCAATACCAGAGTTCCAATGCTTCCATTTTTGCGACACCAGGTAACGCTTGATCGTCCGTACCTTTAACTCTGCCGTGCAAAATCTAGCCACTGCGTTGGGCAAATAAGGTTTGTATAACAGTGTCTCGAACGGCTCACCGTTTCGCGCAGCGGAGTTGTGACTCACCTCTTTAAACGTAACCTTGTTATCAATCCGGTCGTACTCCAACCACTTAATCGGCACGTTCCACCGGTCACCACACTCATGCACAAAGTCTAATGTCTGAGGCATCTCGCGACCAGTGTTGGCAAAAACAACCTTGCACCGATCAGGCAACCCACCATTCTCTTCTAAGATCTTGTGAAGCATATACCCACTGGTCCTGCCCCCCGAAAAACTTATTAAAACATTGCCTTCGGGCAATAAATACTCTGGCATTCTCTGCGTCCTTTGATATAATTTTTATGAGGGGCGGCTTATTCAACTGAAACCTTACCTGCGCTCAGTTTGCTCGAATAACTCCATGTTCACCGCCGCCTCTCACCATCACTTAATGATATCTATACCATGTCTGAGCGCCGTGCGAATTACGCTCTTGCGTTGCATGTTTAAGGCAGCGGCAATCTCATCCGCGTTGCGCCCCTGCTTAGTCATGTTCATGATAATCTTAGAATTTAACTGCAATGGGCGCCCCTGCTTAGTAGCAAACCTGCCAATGCGCCCCTCAACAACCTCATTTTTAATGCCGTAATTCGGACCTCGATACCCATATTGTTCTAGCATCCGCTTGTTCTCCGCAGCGGCAACGTCCAATACTTTCTGTCTTCTTTCTGATGCATTCACAGTTTATCTTCCCTCTCGTCAAAATGATGGGCCAACCTACGCAACTCAGTGGCTATGCCCTTGGTTATAACACCCGTAAACAATGGCCGGCGGTCCTTCTCCAAGACCGCCTCACCAGCTATCAATGCAAACGTGGTATCAGTTAATTCAAAGGTCAGATGAGCGACCTTGAAATGTTGTCGCGGCGCCCCTGGATGCCGCGACTTTGCCTTAACGCTATGCGTACTCATCTTCAGGCTCCACTTCGCCAGAACCATCACAATTCTCACAAGCAACCCACTCAGCTACCGGCTCTAACGTTTCGCCAAACCTCTGGTACAAGGTCTTCTCAACCATGCCCTTGTGACCAGTGTAACTGCACTCCGGACACTCAATCATGCGGATCACCAATCCTTTGACCCGTGTCCTTGTAATAGTTTTCCGCTAACTCAGCATAAAACTGAGACAACGCTATGCACATAGAGTCATTATCCTCCATGTCCAAAACCTCATGCAACCGTTGATGCACGTACTTAGTAGCAACGGTGCTTGCGCCCCACCCGAAATAATCAATCATCAGAAATCTCCCCGATAATAAACCGATCTGTTCCACTGATCGAACTCAATCCAATCAGCCGCTAAATCAAACTTCTTAGCGTACTCCTCCCTTTCTGTATGGTGACGATACCGAGGGTCTGCGTCCTCCGTTAAATCATCGCGGATCTTAGCCGCAATCTCCCGCAAATTCTCCGGAGATAAATACACCTTCATCGGATTGCAGTTGTACTCATCAGGGCTTGCATAGCTCTGGTTAATTAACTCATGCAAATCCCAGTGCTTGCGCCAGTACTGGATCTCCAACCGGACCGAGGCAATAGGCCAACAAACCTCAGAAGGACGCAACTCTGCGTCCCCCGTCTTTACGTGACCGACCGCTTCAGTTGGCCGGTCAACAGCCTCATACTTTCCTTTCACAACACTCGTTGTAGTGTTGTTCCGCTCCGCCATTAAATATGCATCTAATCCCATTACTTCTCTCCTTGCTGTTTACAAAATGCCTTCAATCCACCCGCAGCGGTCCACTCATCAGGCGGCATGTTGTCCGTGCCCCATGTCTCATCGTCAATGAGAGCGTCAATCTCATGACAAATCTTAACCAAGGCCTTAAAGGTAGGGTGCGGATACTTGTGTGGACACACCCCAACAGCGGCATACGCCGCGTTGTTTAAAGCACTCATGCGTTTTCTGTAATCATACTCGTCAGTCATCTCTCTCTCCTTCTATAAAACTACTGATTAATCCTTGCGCGACTTCCGAGACAATCGCGTTCCCGTAGGCGCGGCATCGTCCCACGCGGCCGGCAATCCCATTAGCCAGCGGGAAAGTGCTGGGTTCAACTGGCCTCCACTTGGCATCTTTGCAGAAGAGCCAATCAACATCTCCCCAGATGCCGTTAACCTCGCCCCGTAATGATCCCATCCCGCTAGCCTCGCCGCATCCGCTGGGTTCAACCCCGCATTCATGCCCCGCTTGACCTTCGCGTCCGGTTCCTCGCCCCGACCGTTGTTGGTCGCATTCGGGGTCGGCCATCCCGTCAACTGTGCCGTCACATCCAATGTATCCGTGCTGATCTTGCCGTTCCGAATGCGTCCACCCTGATACCCGCCCTTGTGATCCCGTGTGGTCGGAGTGGGCCACGAACCATAAACGTTGCCTGATGTGCGGCGCACCGAACCCCGCAGCACAGAGATCGAACGGTGCAAAGGCGTAGCCCTCTCCTTCCATGTCAGCTTGTACAAGGTCGATCCAATTAAGGCCGTCTTTACTCGCAACCTGTTCTCCAAAGACCGTTGCAGGGCGGCACTCGCGGATGAGGTGGAACCAGTCTGGGAATAAGTGCCGCTTGTCAGCAAGCCCCTCTCTCTTGCCTGCCCCGCTGAAAGGCTGGCACGGACAGGATCCCGTCCAGACCGGTCGGTCATCGTCCCATCCCGCACCCCTGAGTGCGTGGCTCCAGACGCCAATTCCTGCGAAGAAGTGGCACTGAGTAAATTCAAAAAGTTCCTCTGGTCTGACATCACTAATACTCCTCTCGTCCACTACACCATCCGCAATTAACCCCGCACCAATTAAGTTGCGGAGCCAATCAGCGGCAAACGGATCTATCTCATTGTAATACGCACTCATGAAAACAACGCCTTCAATTTATTGGCGGCGTCCAATTTCTGAAAAATGTCATCCCGCTCTTCATCAGAATAAGTCTCGTCAATCGCCGCAGCATCATATTCCTGATGCTCAATCATGTGATCAAGAGCAACTTGCAAAACGTTGTACTCAATGCCCGAAAGAGCCTTAATCGTAGAAGTACGAACGTCCTCATCTAAATGTCCACGCACTACTGCATGAATAAGATCAACTGTATTCGGACTAATAATCGCCATCTTCCATAGCCTCCCATAATCTAATGTATGCATTTACGAAATTGCGCTGACAATGAGACAGGGTGGACGCATCCTCCAAAGCCAAATCCATGGCATCACCAACATAATCAGCAAAACCATTCTCATTAATCCACCGCTCGTATACAGCAACCAACAAAGAACGAACCCCCGCAGTATTGCGAGGATCCGTAGGTGTGAACCAAAGCGATGGCATCAGTTAAAACCTCGCGAGTTCCAAATCTCCAAGGCCGTTTCCAAAGGCATGTCATTTAATATGCGCCGCTTCTCAGAACCAAACACAGTCCACGAACCGTCAGTCTTACGAGGATGGTACTTGGTCTGGTAAATTCCTTCCTGCCCCTCAATCTGAAACAAAACATGGCTCTTTAACTTGCGCTTCATATCACGACGCGCCAACCAAGCCTCAACCTCAAGATTGCACCACAGTTCCAAATCCATGGGTAAACCCTCAGCAAACAATTCACACGGCTCAAGATTAGGCATCGCATTACAATGTGCCTCAACCTCTTTTAACACACGGTAAAAAGAAGTCCGCTTGCCAGCCTTCCCAAACTCAGACTTGTCATGCATGTAAATACGGTGACATCCACCATGACCATCGTTGCTAACCTCAGCAAAGACCTTGCCATCTACCCAAAGATTGGCAGTAAAACACAATGTCTCCTCAGACATCCACTCCGTGTATTTAATTGATTTCAATTCTAACTTCATGACAAGCACTCCAAATCAAAACGGTTGCGGACGTTCTCTAAATTCCTCTGCATAACCTCAGAATAACTGACATCAGATAACGTATCGTCTTCCACACCAAAACGAACATCACTGTCCCACTCGTCATGAATATCCTGTAAAGCAGAAAACAATGCCACTTGCTCACCGGTCAATGCATCTAAACCCAAAGACCGCGCAACAATGTCACGAACCAGATCACCGCGATTGCCATCAGCAATGCCAATGTTCTCAATCTTTGAAGTGTAATGCTCATCACTGATAAACACACCAACAGCACACATGCCGCCCTTACCATCACGATACGCGCAAGAACGGTTCCGCATACACGGACCAGACATCGCGGATAAATGCTCAGATGCCTTGTTAAAAATATCTTGGAGTTCCATCTTCTACCTTCCTATCTACTACTAGTCGAAGCACCATGCCTCGCGAATCAAGTTAAACGCACCACGGCCCGATGTCAAAATGTTTCTTGGGATGACACTATAGGGAGTTGCTGGAGATTTTGAAACTTTTTGAACTGAAAATTATTGGGATTTGGTGTCATCCCTGTCATCCCCATACTAAAGATGAAATATTATTAAGCCCGGACAATGGGTTATAAGAAACATGCGGGATGACACGTATACTTTCGGTAGTGTCATCCTGCTGTCATCCCTGTCATCCTTTTCTCAGTTGCCTCGTACTGCCCTCTCCTAGATTTTTCGGTCCAACCCGTTCCAATTCCTCTGGGAAAAACCCTATATGTAAACTTGATGCATCGCGCAGCGACACCTATAATGCCTGTAAACATTGAGGATTTTGCTATGGCATCGCTGAAAAAGAAGATCGAGAAAGCACACTCCAGAACGCTGACGCCCAGACAAATGACCTTTGCACGGCACATCGTGGAAGGCATCTACTCCAATGCTGAGAGTGCAAGAAAAGCCGGATACAAAAAGGCTCTTGCACAAGAACACGCTTCTCGTTTGCTAAACGGTCGGGACTATCCTCATGTGCTAGAATATATACAAGAGATGCGCGAAGAAAGAGAACGCCGGTATGGAGTGACAACCATCGGACAACTGCAACGCCTACATCAGCTATCCGAGGGGGCTGAAGAGGCAGGGATGTTTTCTGCCGCTATCAATGCTGAAAAGATACGATCAGCACTTGGTGGTCTGACTGTAGACAGGCGGGAACAGACACACACCATCGACACTATGTCCCGTGATGAAATAGTCGGTCGGCTTGCGGATCTCCAAAAGAAATTCCCACAAGCATTTGTGATAGATGCTGAGTTCAAGGATGTGACAGATGTCAAAGGGACCAGAGGCGAACTTTTGGAACACGATAAGGCAGAACTTACCGTCGAAGGCATCAGCGACACGGATTGAGAACGTACATGGCGGGGGAGTTCCCGATGTGCATGTAATCTGGGATGGATTACCCTTCTGGATTGAATTGAAGACAACCAAAAGCAATGCAGTCAATCTCCGATCTCATCAAGTCGCGTGGAATATGCAGTATTGGTCGCGAGGGGGCGCGTGTTTCTTCTTGGTCAAGAGCCTCTCTGACCGTTCCTTGCATCTATTTGGGGGGGATCAAGGCCCATTCCTCATGGAAAAGGGGTTGAAATGCGGGGTTGGACATGTTTTCGGGGACGTTGGTGCCGTGTTCACGGCCCTGCGCCCCCGCTTGCTTAATCATTACGCAGGTGTCTGCGCCCCTGCGCCCTA
>VMHT01099884.1_pt1 | contig 13477 bp, 26 predicted proteins | sample 4693611 | NCBI WGS metagenome assembly VMHT01 (sample SAMN12280063, study PRJNA550983) | marine metagenome | isolation source: seawater sampled from same location over 5 years 0.02-0.2 micron viral filtrate | place: USA: collected off the coast of southern California halfway between the port... ... | reverse complement strand
TATTACTTCATTAGTTTCACCATTTATAGGTAATATTATATCAATTGTATATTTACCCTCTACATCAGTATATATTTTTCTTTCAACTCCCTCAGGTGTTGGAATTTTAACTCCTTGATCATCAGTAGTAAAAGCATAATCATAATATTTTATTTCAACTTTTTCTAATGGAACTTCAGTTTCTTTTTCTCCAACTCTACCAGTTATAGTATATTTAATTTCATTTATAGTTGGGGGTTGAGGTCCTGTTACTTCAATAACAACACTAGGATCAAAAACATTATTTCCCCATAATTCATTATTATCGTATATAGATTTAAAACCTTGTACACCTCCAAAAAATTCTGGGAATGTTTGTAATTTTAATTTTATGTTATCCTCACTATTTATTAAGACTAAATTAAATAATTCAGTTACAGTACCAGAAGTTACTTCTACATGAAATATTTCACCTTCAGGAGTTAATAATACTCCTTTTGCTTTAACGGGATGTGGATAATATTGATATTTCCACCCATTAATTAAAACATAAACTGTATCTTCCCCATATCTTCCCATTATATTGTTCTAGTTATTTGTGAAAGTAAAGGATTTGTGGTTGGATCTTGTAACATTTTCTTTAAATCTTTAATTTTGTCAGCGGCATTAGTAGCTATAGGAACTATTACAGGATCAGGAGCAGATACTCCTTCATCCCATACTTTTGCAGTTGTTAAAGCTTCTGTTATATTTTCTAATTGCTGTACTAAGATTTCAAATTGTTCCATAAAAGAAGTTCCTTTTATTACAGCTTCAGTTGCATTTTTACTACCTAAATTTACTTTATTAGACGAAAAAGTAATCGCTTTTTTACTATCCATTCCTATTTCATTTTCAGATGATAAAGAAATATCTTTAATACTACTTAATAAAATACTATCAATAGAAGAATTAAATACTAATCTACCTGATGATAGAATAATTTGATTTTTATTATATACTCGAGGTAATGTTGGAGCGGTTTTTAATGAATCATAAATTTCACTAGAATTTAGAATAGGAATTGTTTGTGTTGATGTTAAATATATTGATGATGGATCTTCATTTACATTTTCAATTAAAGGAATCCATCCTGCACTTCCACTTGTTGGTTGACCATTTCTTAAAATAGTTATAGGTGAACCTAAAGGGGAAATTGACCCAGTTGACCAATTATTTTGATAAAGTGGTGATCCTTGTGATTTTACTGTGCTTCCTAATCTTATACTATTACCAAATCTACCTTCAGTTATAACATCCCCAACAAAAGGTAATAAGGGTCTAACATTTGCACCATTATCTATAAAAACTCCACCACTAGGATTAAGCCCATTTAATGAAACTGTGCTATTAGTACTATCTACTTTTGAAACATTAGATCCATCTTCTATGGATTCATATGTAATATCACTTTCTTCATTATTGTTAGGTATATTTACTTTTGGAAGTGCATTTTGGTGGGGATGATTCCAAATATTTACAGGATTTAAATAATAATAAGATTTAGAATAATTATTTCCTCCAGTAGGAAGTTTTCTAACTAATAAAAATAATACTACTATTTCATTTACTAAAGGATAATTTTTATTTGATGCTATTAAAGGAATTGCTACTGATGATTGTGGGGTATCTGCGTTTAATTTATCTACAAATTCAAAATCTATAGTACCTAAACCATTCCAACTACCATAAGTAAGAAATTTAGGGTGTTTATTATCTAAAACAATATCCTTTACTCTAGCAAAAATAATCTTTTCAGATAAACTTGATATTTCATTTGATAAATTTTCTGCTAAATTAGCTGGATTATTATTTTCATTTAATCCTGCAAAGCCTCTTTTAAATATCCCCATTTTTTTCTTCGTAATTAGTATTTAACTTATCTAATTCAGCCATTAATTCTTGTTTTTCTTCATCTGTAATACCTAATGAATCTTCATTATTACTATTACTAACTACACGCTGCACTATAGTTGCCATTTTAATTAATTGTTCATCGTTTCTAACGCCAATTTCCATATAATCTTTTATTAATGGTACTATAAGAGTAGCATCCCCAATATCAGAGATTAAAGGTTTTAATTCTGAAATTAATCCTGTTATTTGTTTTTCTTTTTTCTTTTGGTTATCGTATATCTCACTTAATATATCTGAGAATTTTTTCTTACCAAATATAAGGTTATCTAATTTACTCATAATGTTTTATGATAAATATTAATGAAAAAAGGATTTAGAATTTAACCCAACCATTTTCTAAATAAAATACATATTTACTTTTAAATATATTATGTAATTTATCTGCTATTTTAGTTATTTTTGGAGTCTTTACATCTACCATCTCTCTGATGTATATATAAAGTGCTTTTTTATTAAATACTTCTATTGTTTCTCTTTTTCTAAATAATTCTAGTATAGCATCTGCTATTTGAGCATCGTTTTTCTTAGGAAATAACTCATATATATTTTCACTAGTATGAGCAACAAATAAATCTATGTATTTACTTAAATCATCTTGTAATTTACCTGAATCCATATCGTAAGTATATCCTGAGCCATCTTTAGTTAAATTATCAACAGGTACTTTCTTTATTTTTTTATTATAATTTTTAGTATTATATAATATTAACCATCTTTTAACAATAGTACCAAAATAAGAGTAGGCTTTAGCTCCTTTTGTGGGATCAAATAAATGTATTTTTGATAATAAAAAGGTTATTATTTCATGTTGTAAATGCTCTAAATTACTTACTTCTGTATGGTAAAATTTAAAGGTATGAATAATATTTTCTGTTAATTTAAAAAACGCATAATGAATTTCGTTTTGATAAATTGTGGATCTTAATTTAAAATCTTCTGTATTGTTGTAGAGTACTATAGCATTCTCCGTATCTTGAGTAAAATAATTTTTACTCTTCTTTCTTCTTTTTTTTGCCATTAGCTGTTTTTGAATTCTGATATTCCATTTTGTAGTACCTTTATTTGTTCAAAAAACCAACCAATTTCATCATCACTTTTAAACATTCCTTTCATGTCTATTTCATTAAGGCGTTTATCTGATGCTTCTAATTGTTTACTAAATTCTGTTATGTATTTATCATATTTAACAATAATATCTTCTGATTTTTCAACCTTACGTAATAGATTAAACGTTGTATACCCTAAAACTAAAGTTAATAGGGATAATATTGAAATTATTATTATTGCTATTGTTGTCATATTATAAATTGTCTAACATATTTTTTAACCCTGCGCTTTTTATTGTATTTAAAGCTTTTGATTTTGGGTTAGATTTTTTATTTGACGACAATGTATAATTCTTTTTTGGCTTATCCAAGTTATTTTGTGTAAATTTTGGAAGCCATTCTATTTCAAACTCAATTCGTGCAGCCATCATATCAGCTTGATGTAAAATATATGGTAAAGATGTACGAGGTTTTTGTTCTGGCATGTAAGTTTTTAAATATTTTACATTTGCATCATCATATAAACCATCATGTGTCTGAATTGCTACCATTTCATTAAATGTATATGTAATACCATGCTCTTGAAGTAAAAATAATCCTCTATCTGGTACTGAGGCAAATGATAATTTTTTGTTAAACATATAATCTTCACCTAACTTATCTCTTCTCCATTGATCTGTTTGAGGTATATATGATTCATGTTCTGAATCGCCCATTTTACCTAAATCATGATTAATAGCAGAAAATACTAATTCTTCTTGAGTAAATGTAGTCATATCACAACCAAATCCTTTCCATACATCAGACATTGATAATGCTGCCTTAACTACTCGGTTAACATGATCAACATATCCACCTGGAAATGCTGAATGATATTCTTTTTTATGTGATGCTGGCATTAGTATAATACGTTCTTCATATTTTTTATAGAAGTCTAGTAATTTTTGTTTACGATCACCCGTAATATACTGTTCAATATTACTATTAAACTCAACCCAATTTGATTGTAATTGTTCTGCTGTCAATTTCATAACCTTTTAATTTTTATTGTTCGTTATCTATATAAGTTTCTATTTCTTTTACAAGTTCCTTACCTTTTTCTGTATTTTTGAAAAAATCCTCGTGTGAGTGATTCATCTTTACACACATTTCTAGTACTGTAAATTTGTCTTCGATTTGTTCTAATTTTTTAAGGATTAATTCCTTATTTCTGAGTGCCATATTAAATTATTTATTATTAATGTTTATTATTTTTCTATCCCCTGGGTGCCTTTGTTTCAATTCCCTATTTTTTACTAAACCTGTACATCTAAGGTACATAAGGTATTTTGGGTATCCAAGTTATTTTGCAATTTTCTCTTGAAGTTTGTGAATGTGAGCACATCTTTCATATTCTTCGGTAGAAATGAAGTAATTTAAAAGTGTGTTTAGTGATTTTTTAATCAATTTTTGGTTAAATGAATTTATAACTTTTATATGTTTAGAATCCTTAGGATCTATTTTAGATAAATAACTATATGCTCTATTATAAACCGTAAATTCAGATGCTTCTTTAGTAGATTCTATATCATAATCAGGATTTTCTGATTTTAGAAATTTTTCAAGTTTTCTATGAAATATATAATGATTTTGTATTAGTTTTACACACATACCTATTTTAGTATATGGATCATCCATATTTAAGGTAAAAGTAGGTTTAACCTCTTCTTCCTTTTTACTAAATAACCCAAATATTTTATCTTTATCTATCATCTTTTACCACCATGGTATGCTACTGCATGACCTTCATTTATCATTAAATCATTAACATTTTGATCACCCAAAAATATGTTACCTAAACATCTACCATATTTACCTACACCTTGAGAGTGTAATATAAAATTATTTTGGTGTTCATCCAAAAGATCCTTTAAAAATGATTTAGCAGCTAAACCCTTAGCTTTTTCTTCCAAATCTCTTGTTCTTGATTCTGGGGCATTCATGCCAACTAATCTAATCCTAATCTTCTTCCAGGTATCAAAACCTAAATCAATAGTAGCATCAATAGTATCACCATCTACTACTTTAACACATTTAGCATTGTAAATATACATAATCTATTTTGATTATAAATATTACTCTTTATCTAATTCTGCAAGTTCTTTTTCAATGTCTTTTTTCATTTCTTGAAGTTTAGCATATTCTACCCTAACATCTTGAGCTTCTTCATTATCAGGGTGAAATCTCCAATAGTCTTCTATTATAGTAATAGTAGCCATTAAGTCATTTACTAATTCAGATTTTTTATTATCTAATTCTTCTTTATCCATTTTATTTAATTTTAATTATTTATAATTTTTACCTATGTCTTTTACTGTTTTTTTCACTTCTTCTAACTCAATTTGAAAAAATTCTCTTTGGTTATTAACGCGATACTTTTTTAATGCATGATGTACTTCGCCTTCTAATAGTTCGCCGTTAAAACAACGGTATGCCCATGCTACTTCGTATGGGAGTGGCACACCTGTCGCATTAGAAATCTGTTTAGCTCGCTCATCTGGTGCAAGTTTTGTATATCCTATTTTTAATAATCCTGGGGTAGCTTTATTTTTTAAAACATAAACCCATTGATCTCCTTTACCACGATTTGCAAATAAATTAAGTTTTTTTGCTGTGTAATAAGTTACATCTTCCCAACCCTTTCTTTTAAGGGAGGGAGTTAATGTAAAATATTCTGCCGCTTCTACGGTCTTATTAGAATGATTGTCTTTAAGAGCAATATATTCTTTTGCTTGTTCTAATGTTATTCTTTCCATATTATGCTACTAATTCTAAAGCTTTACTAAACATCTTTTTATTTACATCCATATCTTGCTTAAAGTTTTTAATAACTCTAGCTTGACGTTTTTTTCCACCTTTAGTAATATATTCAAAATTTCCTTCTATGATATTTTCTTGAATTCTATTAAATACTTCCCATAATCCATTACCTTCATCTTTCTTACGTTGGATATTTAATACTTCTCCAATAGCTTCATCTGGGTATGTATTATCTGTTCCATCAACTCTAATATTTAATAAATCTTTTGCTAAATTAAACATTTGTTCTTCTTCTAATTCAACAGCTTTCATTTTATTCATTGAATCAACAGTTAAAGGCAATTTTTCAACCATATCTTTAATAAGATCCTGTAAATCCTCAAATGTATAACCCATATGACGCATTTTAATATCTTCAAATTCGGTATCTGCAATTACTAACCCATTTTCACAAATCATTCTGAACAATCCTGCTGTAAATTGAAAAGCATTTTTACCATCATGAGAATTTGTCATTAATATTTGTGGGAAAACTGTATCTCCATCATCACCATTAATAACTACATCATTATTTCTAAAAACAATCATATGTTTTTGAACACCTTGTGTGCTTTTAGTTCTTGCTTTAACTTCTTTAGCATCAACTGGTTTCCAACCTAATAATTCCATATCATCAATTACCTTTTCTGTTGGAATGTGTGTATATTTATCTGAAACTTCACTTGAAGGTGTCATTGTGAAAATACTTGGAGCGATTTCACTTAACTCTTTTTTATTTAAAAATTTACTTGATTCTAAATTTAACATAACCTTTATTGTTTTAATTTTGTTTTCCGGCTTTATTGCCTTATTTACCCCGTAAATATACGAAAGCTATCTCGGGTATCCAAGCTACCTGCGCATTACCTTTAATTACTATGTAAGCTCTAGCGAAATACCACCAGTACTTCTCATTCTTGATGTAGCTGAAGCTACAGTAACGGTTGGAGTAAATTTATATATAGTATTAGATCCTGATTTATTTGTACATACTACAGATGAAACATAAGAAGATGTAATTAAACCACCTGTTGGTATAAGAGTTAAATCAGCATAGGCACCAATGGCATTAGTAGGTTTACCGCTATATGAATTATCATCAGTAATAGTTTGCATTGTAAAATAACCAGAACCACTTAAAGTTAATGGTACAGTTAATTCAAAGGTATATTGTACCCCTGCTGTAAGTGTAGGGTTATATATTCCTTCTCCTGATAATTGATCTGCTGTATATGTTGCCATAATATAATTTTATTATAAATATGAAAAAAAGAGGATAAACTAATGTTTATCCCCTTAATAATTTAATATAATTTATTATTATGCAATAATTAACTCGTAATTTACGTGGTACTTAACATACCCAAATACATAATTTAAAAGTCCACCAATTGCTGCTCCACTAACTACTGCGTCAAAGTGAACTGTACGTGCTGCTACAGAATAATGTGCAGCTCCATCTACTGGTGCTATTACAGCTCCAGTTGCAACTGCTTTACTACCTAAAGTTGCTGACGCAACTGCACCTAAAGTAACAGAAGCTCCTGAGTTTACAACTATACCAGTTGCTAATTCAGCTCCTCCGTCAGAAGTACCAAAGTTTGCAGTAATAACACTACTTGAAGCACCTGTTAATGCTGTTTGGAATACCATTCCATAATCATCAACTGTTGCATGTTTTGGAAGTGCAAATGTTCCTTTGTTACTACCTGTTCCATTAGCTGATGATAAAGCAATAAGTGCTGTTTCTTGTGTCCCTACTATTCCAGAACCTTCGATAAGGTAAGTTCCTTTTAATGTTTGTTGTCTTGTTAGGTCTTCTAACATAAGTGTACTATCCATCAAATCCACAGCGTTAAATCTTCCTTGATCCCAAGGAGCATTTCCGAGTGCATTGTTTTGGATAAAATCCTTTAATCGTGTGTAAGATTTTAATGCCATTTTTTTTTAATATTTTATTTAATTAATTAATTTTAATATAAACAGCACCTTGCTATTTACATTGATTGATATATCATTTATACATATGGGAAAAAGCTCGAAAGACCTTCTCTCTTCACAATATTGCATAAGTCTATACGTATATATACAACATATACAACATGTTAAAAATAATTTGGAGTCCCTAATAATGGTTCGTATATTGGATGTATGACAAAGGTAAAACATCAAGGGGTTATCACACTAATTAGTGATCACTTATCACATTATATAAGTTCTCCTAAACTATTAGTTGTATTTGGAACTTCATGGTGTAAAGCTTGTGAAAAAATTAAACCACAATTAGAGGATTTAAGTAATGAAATATATGTGGTAATTGTTGATACCGAAAAACACTTAAGGTCAAATAAATTTTACCCATCTAAAATAAAATCATATCCAACGCTAGCATATTATGAAAATGGTTATTTTAGAAATGAAATAAAAAGTCTAACAAACATAAAACAAGAAATTAACGAATTAAATTAATTATGGAAATATTTTTATTTATATTATCATTTATTACTGGCGGAATTGTCTTCACCACTATATACATCACCACTCTCACCTCTAAATTAAATAAGAGGGTTAAGCTTATGGATGAAACAATGGAAAAAGGTTATAATCTGATAGATTTAGAAATTGAAAAGCTGGAATTAGATGCTAAGGGTGTAAAATCAAATATAAAAGGTATTCAAATAAAATTAGCTGAGGATGGATATGCAAAGATATCTGAAATTAATAAAAGTATATTAGTTATAAAAGATCAAATAAAAACTATAAGCGAGGGAATAAGTCTAGACAAAGCAGCATATAATGGAGAGATAAGGAGGTTAAATGGTATGATTCAGAATACAACAAAGATGATTAATACGGTGAGGGATGATCCTAATACATTAAGTAGATACTAAACAAACATGAAGAAATACATAATTGAATACAAGAACATAGATGGTACGGTGGGTGAGGTTGAAATATCAACTGATGATATAACTAAAACACTTGAACAATACGCTAGAAATAGGTCAATTTTAGAATATACAAGAGTAGAGGTTATTGATAAACCTAAAACTCGTATGTTTCATAATTAAAGTTGTGCTAAACCAAATACAATTACCATTATAGTAAAATATAATAGTGCTACTGCTGGTTCTTTGTTTGTTTTTTCCATGATTATAGATACGTAAATATATAATATAGTATGTTGTTTTAATATTACTAAATTATTAAGTATCCTATATCAATATATATCTTATCGATATCAAAAAATTTATTAAAAGAAAAAATCACACACCGGGTATTTTTATCCACAATGGGTTAAAATATAAGTATATACAATCGATGGGGTAGATCCGTGTTCGAGTTATAAATGGCGCTACACCCCTATCTTAATATATACACGCTATATGGACACCAACGCGTGTGGGTATTATGCGATATATATGCGTACGGTATATGGTGGGTAGGTAGTAGTAATATATAATCCAGTTACCACGTAGTATTATTTACCTATGGTATATCAAAGTATTACGTATGTGTTGAAGTAATATTATTAATGTATAAAGGCGGTACCGGTAATTAAGTTATTACCGTATGAGGAAGTATTACCGTATAAAGCGGTACTGGCATTCACACACATATAGTCCCCTCCCCACATTCACTTAATCAAATTTTCACGTAAATATACGAATTTCCATTGCGGTATCCAAATATCCCCGCATTTATCCATGAACAACGCGCGGTTCACAACGTTTTACGTATATACTTTAAGGTAAGTCGAGAAGGGTTGGCTTGCACCGCATAAGGGTTAGCACCACCTCAAATCTACTATAGATACTATATGATCAACTTGTCATATATAACTATGATTTTATATTCAAATGTAATAATATTTAGATATTGGGACAGACGTATATTTAAAGATACACACGTTGCGAAATTACTCAACCACAACCCAATATTAAGCGATTTAAACGGTTTATTACCGTAAAATCATCATAAGCAGAGCCAAGTAATCGCTCACCTCGTCTAATAAATTCCAGGCTAAAACCCACGGTATTTACAGTTACTCAATTATAATCTTAAATTCATCCTCACCGTAGAACTTACGGTATAAGTGTTGATCCATAACTAAACAATGAGCACACACACATTGTTTTATAACCGTATTTAAGGCTCCATCGTATATCAACAAGGCGGCTTCATCATCACTCGATATTCTGGAATTACTCCAATCGCCTTCATCACCCCACACTTCATCTCTCCCCCATTTGTCGATTTTTTTCTCCAACCACTCTTGAATTGGAATAGCGGGTAAAGGTATTTCACCCATCATAGTAGGTCTTCCACACCAATTACAATAATTTACTTTACTCATGTGTATATACGTATTAAATCCGTGTGTGTTGTAGTAGAGAAGCTTTGCTTTTACTTGCGTTATACTTGCGTTTCATCTAATACAATAGCGTTTTCAATTTGCTTTACAATTAATATTTTATTGTCCCTTCTTAAGACTTTATTACCATCCAAATGGTTAACCCACATTCCAATTAGTTTTTGATTCATCATATTACCACCATCCGTTACAAAATATTCGGGTTTAAATGATCTTATAACCTCATATAACTCACCATTTGAATTTACCGCATCTATTATTCTCATATTATAGCCCTACCTTTCATATCCAACCAATCCTTATTTTGCCTAACTTTATTATTCTTTTTATCTACGGCCATTAATATAGAAGGATCCACATCCATTTTAAATGCTACATCCATTAAAGCATTAACATCTTTTGGAAAACAATGTCCACCATAACCAAAATCACCATCTGGTCCTGGAACTGACCAATGTGATTTACCTAAACGTTCATCATAACAAGCATACTCAATTACTTTATCCCAATCCACATCTAATCCATTACATATCTCCCACATTTCATTTGCAAATGATACTTTAGTTGCTAAAAAAGCATTAGTAACATACTTAACCATTTCGGCATATGTTGATGATGTTTTTATTATTGATGCTTTAGGGAATACTTTTGAATATATTTGTTTTAATATATTAGTTGATGTTCTAGGACCTCCTAATATAATTCTTGTTTGATTATCAAAATCATTAACGGCATTAGCTTCTGTTAAAAATTCTGGGTTGAATGCAATTGATATGTTTTTATATTTACTATTCCATTTTTCTGTTGTACCTGGTGGTACTGTTGATTTAATTACTACTACGGCCTTACTATTGTTGTTTATTGTTTTAAGTTCATTTTCAACAATATCTACATGACAACTTCCATCTTTATTCATTGGTGTAGGTAAACAAACAAATATAATATCACTTTTTGTTATTACATCTATTTGACTATGTGTTCTTTTACCTATGAATAAATCATATGTTCTTACCTTATAATAACTTTTAAATTTCTGGTAAATAGCGTTACCAACAAAACCTTGTCCTATAATTCCTATATTCATTATTTTCTGTCTAATCTTTGTTGTAACCTTTGAATTTGTAATTTACGTCCTGGTGTTTGAGGTAATGATTTCAACCTCGCTAATTCTTTTCTAATTTCTTTTATAGTCATCTTCTATTCTTATTATGTCGTCTTCACCAAAGTAAGTTCCTGTTTGTACTTCTATAAATACGACTGGTTTGTTTGTTTCGTTCCAAGCTCTATGTCTATCTCCTTGTCTTATTCTAACTGATTGACCTTTACCCCTAAATAACTTATCATCATCTAAAATAATAGTAAGCATACCACTTACTACTGTCCATACTTCACTTCTTTTATGGTGATATTGATATGATAATCTTTGATTTGGATCAACTGTTATTCTTTTTACTTTAACGTTCTCATCATCAAGTAATACTTCATATTTACCCCATGGTCTAGTTTCAGTTAATATCCCTCTTGTATGTATTGATTGATTTTCTTTTAGTTCCATTTTTAAAAAATATATTGATTAATAAAATGCATTGTCCATGCTACTAAACCATTTAATTGTAGTATTACTAAATTCCATTGTTTTCTTGTAGCAACTTGTATTATCACACAAATAAATCCTATAATAAATAATACTGGTTCTAATGTCCATTGACCACATATTAAAAATCCCGTTCCCATATATCCTATTCTTGTTGATAATCTTTCAAATGGTGTTAAACGTCTATCCCTTACCATTTGTTTTAATAACTTATAATACGTTCCCATACTTACTTTACTTTCCAAAATACTTGAATACAAATTAGTACTAAAGCTAATACTAAGCTAACCCAAGTTTTACTGTTAATACCTTCACTAAAATGATAATTAAGCATTACAGCATAAATAACCATTCCAACACCAAAACCTATAAAACGAGCTGGCCATAATAAACCACCCATTCCTTGTACTGCATATTTAGTTCCCCAAATATAAAAGAATGATAATATAATACCAGCAGCTGCTACTATTACAATATTGTTCCTAAACCAATCTGTCTTTAAAAACTGACCATTTAATTGATAAAAGGTTAGTACATGAGCTACAAAAAACATTCCAACTCCTATAAGCAAATCTTTTACTAAAACCATCTCCATTTTATTTTTATTATACCTAAGTATAAGTTAAACTCAGCCCAATCTTCTTCTATAACATCATCTTTACTATAGTAAGTTGCTCCTAATAGAAATCCATCTCCTATACTTACAACTTCTACATCATATTTTACTCCATCCATAATTATAACATTAATTTATTATTTTCTAAATACATCCAAAATCTCTCTAACCACAATTCCACTCTAACATTTTCAATCAAATCTTTAGCTTTATATCCATTTTCACGTTTAGAAGCTACATAACCAATTCCCATATCACAATAATCTCTTGCTTTATCTGGGTTATTATTTTTCATCATTTCTTTTGCTTGAGCATAACAATGATGTAATATATTTTTTTTAATAGTAGGGTATTTTCTATTCATATTATCCAATTAATTTTGATACATAAGCAAATACTATTGTTAAAATCATTCCAATAATACAAAATGCTGTTACTTTTAAAGCTGCTGCTTCTGATCTTTTTTTCTTATCACTATCATAATATGGGTGTTTTTCTAACTTTTTGTTTAATTTTTTCATTTTAATATTCAGTTTGTTTATTACTTAATTTTTGAAATAACCATACTTCTCCTTCACTCGTTTCCGATTCTGGTTTGGTTACTATTAATCTACTTCCATTTAAATAGAACAATAATTTATATGATTCTTTATTTGACTTTTCAATTATTATAAATTTTTCATCTATATCAAATGTACCTGAGTGAACACCATCAGGTGATATTCTAACAAAATTATCTAAATCATATTTATATAAATAATTCATATATAATTTATGTTCACCATCAGCACTTATCCATTCTCCATATATGTCATCACCATTTGGATTACCTATTCTATTTTGGGATACAATCGCTGTTGTAAACAACATTGTTGCGAAGAATACTAAGGCGATTCTTAAAAACCATTTTGTACTATCTACTTTTTTCATATTATTTGTTTTTATTATAATGTAAAATTAATTGTTGGGTAGAAATATCTATCATTATCAAATTCCATTTCACCGTCACTAACACTAACTACCTTAAAATCTTTACTAGTGAATAACTCCTTAATTAAGAATTTCTCATTATC
>VMHT01042802.1_pt1 | contig 13477 bp, 18 predicted proteins | sample 4693611 | NCBI WGS metagenome assembly VMHT01 (sample SAMN12280063, study PRJNA550983) | marine metagenome | isolation source: seawater sampled from same location over 5 years 0.02-0.2 micron viral filtrate | place: USA: collected off the coast of southern California halfway between the port... ... | reverse complement strand
AGATCGAGCAGATGAAAGCGCAGAATAAAACGCAGAGCGAGATGATGCGTCTGCAATTGGATGCGCAAAAATTCCAGGCCGATCAGCAAATGAAAGAGCGCCGCATGGTTCTCGATGATGACCTGGCGCGAGATAAGATGGTTCAAGATTTGGCGACAAAAGTTGCTGCAATTTTGGGCCAGTACGGCACGGCGGTAGATACCGCATCGATTAAGCAAGAGCAAAACGCAGCGCGGGATTTAAATGGATTTAGCAACTAAAGCAGCGCGCGTCAGAAGCTTTCTGCAAGATGACGTTTTTAAGGATCTGATTGCCCAGCAAAAGCAAGATCAGATCGACATATTTTTGAACCCAGGAAGTAGCCTGGATCAAATAGACGAGGCGCGCCGTCAAGTGCGCGCAATTGAGGATCTGATCAGCGGAATGCGTAGCGTTCTGACTGACGCCCAGATCGTCGAAAGAAAGACTAAAAAAAGAGGCTAGCACCGTGGATAACACGACTGGCGAATTAAATCCCGCCGACCCAAGATCGGTCGCGGAACATCTGTTAGTAAGTACAGAACCACAAGGCGAAGCAACTCCAGAGGAGACTTCAGAAGAGATTGTGGAAGAGGTTGAGGCGCAAGCTGAAACTGAAGTTGAGGATGAGGAATACGCAGAAGAAGAAGCGACACTTCCAGACGGACCCGAAGAAAGTTTTTTCAAAGTCAAAGTTGACGGCGAAGAGCGCGAGGTAACCGAAGAGGAACTGAAACGCGGATATTCTGGTCAGAGATACATCCAGGAAAAGATGCGTGAGGTCGCAGAGGCTCGAAAGCAAGTCGAGGCTCAAGTCGCCCAAGCGCAGCAAATGGAACAGCGTTACGCCGAAGCAATGAAAGCTTACGCGGAGCGGCTGCAAACGACAGAGCCAACGCCGCCAGATATCAAGATGCGGGAAACCGATCCTCTTGGCTACCTGGAGCAGATGGAAGACTACAGGCAAGAAGTCGATGCGCGACAGAAACTGCAATATGAGCAGCAAGTCCAAGCGCAACGCGAGCAGCAACTAGCTGCGCAGCAAAAGGCAGAATATGTGAAGGCACAGACGGCAGTCGTGCTGGAGCAAATCCCAGAGTTGCGCGACAAGGAAGCTGCACCCAAGGCCATCGAAATGATGATGGAGGAGGGGCGCAAAAGAGGCTTTTCGGACGCTGAACTTAAAGGGGAGAGTGATCCTCGATTTGTAATGGCGCTGCATGAATTAGCCAAAGTGCGAGCCCAGGGCAACCTGGGAACTGGTCGTGAAGTGAAGCGCGGAGCGATCAAGCCTGGAGCAAAAAAATCTGTCGTAAGCCAATCCAAGAAGCGAGCAGACGTAGCGCGTCAACAATCCAGGAAGACCGGCAAAACAGAAGATATCGCCGCCTTCCTTCTGACCAAAGGATAAAAGAAAATGGCAGTTAACAGCAATACAGTCGAAACTTTCGACGTAACGACGCTTCGTGAGGATCTTCAAGAAGCGTTAGAAATGGTGTCTGCAACAGATGCTCCATTTATGTCTGCAATCGGCAAGCGCAGCGTTTCAAATACTTTATTCGAGTGGCCTGAAATCAGCCTGGCGGCTGTAAACGGCTCAAACCGTGTTGCTGAAGGCGAAGCAGCCCCAGGTAACGATGCAGCCACTCTACCTATACGTGTGCAAAACTACACACAAATTAGTGATAAAATGGTAGAGGTATCAGACACAGCGGAAGCAGTGAATGGTGCGTCAGACGCTCAGTCAATCGCAGAGCAAGTCGCCTTAAAGTTGAAAGAGCTTAAACGCGATATGGAAACGATGCTCACGGCATCGGTGGCAGCGTCAGCTGGGTCATCAGGTACAGCGCGCACGACAGCTGGCTTGGGTGCTTGGATAAAAACCAACACCAACAAAGGCACCGGCGGTGCAGAGCCAACAACATCAGGGTCTGGCAATGCCGGCTATCCTAATGCGACCCGTACTGACGGCACATTGCGCACCATCACCGAAGCGATGATGAACGATGTTGTAAAGCAGTGCTGGGATGAGGGTGCAGAGCCAACCTTGATGATGGTTGGATCAGCGGTGAAGCAAAAAGTGTCTAGCACTTTCACCGGCAACGCCACTCGCTACAAGGATGCCGACGATGCCCGTCTGCAAGGCGCAATCGATGTGATTAGCACTGATTTTGGTGAAATTTCTTTGGTGCCAAACCGCTTCTCACGCGCACGCGATGCCTGGATCTTGGACCCGAATTACGCACAAATCGCGTATTTGCAAGAAACCAAGCAGCAAGACATTGCAAGAACCGGTCATGCTACTCGTAAGCTGATCAGCTGCGAGTATGGCTTGCAAGTGACTGAAAAAGGTCACGGCTTGATCGCTGACGTTCAAGGCTAAAAACAAAGGCGCCTGGGGCAGCCTGGGCGCCTCTTTCCAACACTGAGGTTTTTTATGTTTGTAAAAGAACAAGACGGCAAAGTTTACATCAAAACGACTGAGAATGCGCAGCCGATTTTGGACGCTGTTCAAGACCAGCGCGCCATGCACGCAGAGATACCTCGCTTTAAAGACCGCGCGCGCCTGGTCGGCACGATCCCTGGAACCCTGGCGGCGCAGTGGTCGCTTGAGTGCAAGAGCGCACCAGGCACGAAAGAGTTTCTCGAGTATGTAAAAAAGAAACTGCAATCGGGCGACTATTCAAAGTTGATTGTGGAAGGCTACTAGATGGCAATCACCACTTATTCAGAATTACAAGCATCGATCAGCGATTGGTTAAACCGGTCGGATCTGACATCCCAGATCCCCGACTTTATCGCGCTGGCTGAAGCTGACATGAGCCGGCGCATTCGTCACTGGCGCATGGATAAGCGCAGCACTGCGCTTCTATCTAGCCAGCACACGGCGCTGCCTGATGATTTTTACGAGCCGATTAGAATGGCGATCACTTCTGGCGACACTTATCGGTTAGAGCCGGAAAGCCACGCGCAAATGCTGTCTCGACGCGAGCAAGCTCAAAACGCAACTGGCATTCCAAAGTATTTCACAATTTTTGATGGTGCCGTCGAAGTTTTCCCCGCGCCAGCCGATACTTACACGATCGAAATGGTGTATGTTGGGAAGATACAACCGCTGGGCTCATCAAACACATCAAATTGGGTTTTGCAGCATTTTCCAGACGCGTATTTGTATAATTCTCTTATGCATAGCGCGCCATTTTTGGAGCAAGACAGCCGGCTTACGGTTTGGTCTGCCCTGGGAGAAAAAGCAATTAACTCAATCAACGAAGATAACAACCGCGCAAAATTTGGAAGCAGTGGCTTGCGCATAAAAATTAGGAGTTACTAAAATGGCAACGTTAAATGATCGAGTGCTGGATAACGGTTTATCAATCTTGCAAAGCGAGGGTGATCGAGTTGATATATGCTCAAGCGAGCCAACCACATATTCGGCGGCAACAAGCTCTGCGTCTCTGGGCAACACAACCAGCATAAGCATATCAGCCCCCGCCAATGCCTCGCCGAACGGGCGCAAGGTTACGCTGTCGGCTATCACTGGCGCATCTGTGACCGCGACCGGCACGGCAACGCATTATGCGATTACTGACGTTTCAGAAAGCCGCTTGCTTGCTACTGGCGCATTATCATCATCACAGGCTGTGACCTCTGGAAACACATTTTCTCTGACAGCATCAGATATTCGCATTCCAGATCCAGCATAAAGGCTAAACAATGGCTATTCTCAAAAATAGGGCAAAGATGTCCACCAGTACCACGGGTGCTGGAACCATTACGCTGGGCAGTGCAGAAAGCGGCTATCAGAGCTTTGCTGATGCTGGCGTGGCAAACGCAGATGTGGTTCGCTACGTCATTGAGGATGGCAGCAACTTTGAGATAGGCACAGGCACCTATACAAGCTCCGGCACGCTACTGTCACGCACGGTAAGCGAAAGCAGCAACTCAAACAATGCGATTAACCTCAGTGGCTCTGCGACTGTGTTTATCGGTGCTACGGCTGAAGATATACTGAGTGATGTTGTTGACGATACAACGCCACAACTTGGCGGCAACCTCGACGTTCAAGCCCGTGAGATTACGACTAGCACCACCAATGGAAACGTAAAGCTCACGCCAAACGGTACGGGCGTTGTTGAAGTTAAGGGCGCTGGCGGTAATGATGGCACGTTGCAGCTAAACTGTTCAGCCAACTCGCACGGTGTAAAAATTAAGTCACCACCGCATTCTGCTGCTGCTTCATACACGCTTACATTACCAGATGATGATGGTGCTGCATCAGAGTTTTTGCAGACTGATGGGTCTGGCAATTTAAGTTGGGCGGCTGCATCAGGTGGTGGTGGCGGTGCGTCACTACAAACCACTGAAGCTCTAGTGAACGGTGATTTAGTATCTTTGAACAGCACTGGGACTGTAAGTAAAACCAGTCTTGGCGGCAATTTGTCAGCGGGTTCATCCACCACTGTTACAACTTCTGGCAATGGATATATGCTCAACTCGACTGTTGCCACGGATGGCAATGGTACGTTTGTAACTGTGTATCGAGGTAATAATAGTTATTCGTATGCAGTAGCACACACCGTTGCAGGGACTACGATTACGACAGGCACTCCAGTCGTCTTAAGAAGTTCGGCTCAGCAAGACGCCTCCGCCATAATCTATGACGCTGACCAGCAAAAGTATTTAGTCGTTTGTCCATTTAGTGATTATTCACAAGCGTTTGTTATCAGTGTAAGCGGCACCACTATTACTGCAAGTTCATCTACAAACTTACCACAAAAAGGTAGCGGGTGGGCTGGTGACTATGACGCATCACAGAATAAGGGCGTATTTTTATACAACCGAAGCAGTGACAGTGACCCATATGTAATAGCCGCCACGATTTCTGGAACCTCTGTCTCATTTAATACACCGGCCTTGGTGCAAAACATAGGTTATGCTTATATCCATGAACTGAGTTACAACTCTACGGCCCAAAAATCAGTTGCATTTTATACTGACGATACTGGTAACGTGGCCTACGCCAACGCCATTGGTCTAAGCGGATCAACATTTACAATCGGCAGCGCCGTCACGGTTGCAACAGGTGATAAAGGTTATTCTTTTTCGATACACGGACAAAGCGCTGTCGGGTTTATATACAGAGATAGAGCAAACAACCTTGAGGCTAAAGCGAGAGTTGGGTCGATTTCTGGTACGACTATAACTCTTGGCACTGAGGTTGAAGTAGGCTCCGGCAGGTCAGATTACAACTGGGGGTTTTACGACAGTGGGTCAGGGAAAATCATCTTTGGCTTTGAGGATACTAACCCGCCAAAAATTAGACCCGCCACGTTATCTGGTACGACTATCACGCTTGGGACTGCTACTACACTTTCAACTGGTGTATCTGGGTACTTGGCTGACAAGCGTGTAAGTAAAAATGCTTCTGGCGTTTTTATGGTGCAGTTCCAGTCGTATTCACCAAATGGCATCCATGTAATAGCACTCGAAGTCTCTAGCCCTAACATTGACGATTTCATTGGCATTGCTGGTGCGACTATAGCAGCAAATGCCACGGGTACGATCAACACACTCAGCGACATAAATACGGGCCAAAGCAGTTTAACCATTGGCAGCAAGTATTACTTGCAGGCAGATGGAACGCTTGGCACTACTGTTGTTGTAGGTAAAGAGGCTGGCATTGCTCTGTCAACTACAGACTTACTAATAACATATGACCCTTCTGCTACGGCTGGCGAAAATGTTGGATCTTTAGTTAATAATGGCTCTGCTGGCGCAATAGATTTATCATCTGGCAATGTGTTTTCTGACACGCCAGCAGCCAATGTTACATACGCTTTTAATAATCCACCCGCTTCGGGTACTGCATATGGCTTTACTCTAAAGATTGCACCGACCGCTACGGCGACTGTTACTTGGCCTTCTTCAGTTGATTGGGCTGGCGGCTCGGCTCCTGATGCACCAGCTAGCGGTGAGACAGATATTTTTACTTTTTACACGCAAGATGGAGGCACAACCTATTATGGCTTTCAAGCTGGAAATGCGATGGGATGAGTATAGCTAGGCTTTTACAGATGGGTACTTCTGGCGTGTCTACTGCGGTTGTTTATCCAGACCCTGACATAACAAATGCTAGTTATGATAATAAAACTTTCAGCTTTGCAAACCAAACGACTGGAAATAACGCTGGCCTTGTTTTTAAACCTGACGGAACCAAAATGTTTGTGGTGGAAGGAACTAATGACTCAGTACACGAGTACTCTTTATCTACAGCATATGACGTTAGCACAGCATCCTTTAACAGTACATTTAGCGTAACAAGCCAAGAAGGATTGCCGTTTGGTATAGACCTTAACTTAGACGGTACTAAAATGTATGTATGTGGTTTAACGTCTGATAGTGTTTATCAATACTCTTTATCTACAGCATACAACATTAGTACAGCTTCGTATGACAGTGTAAGTTTAAATGTTTCTAGTCAAAACGCTGCTCCTGTCGGATTGAATTTTAAGCCTGATGGAACCAAAATGTATCTTCTAAAGGGGGGTAGTGGTGCCGCAATCCAGCAATGGAATTTGTCTACTGCTTTTGACCTAAGCACTGCTTCTTACAGCACGGCAAGCCCTACTATTGACAGTCAAGGCTTATATATTCAAGGTTTTAAATTCAATTCAAACGGCACTAAAGTTTATGTAGTAGAGTATTCCAGTAATACTGTTTATCAATATTCTTTGTCTACTGCTTACGACCTTAGCACGATTTCATACGACAGCGTGTCTCTCAGCGCAGTCAGTCAAGCTGGTTCAGGTTCTGTCGGTAGAGATGTTGTGTTTAATACTGATTATACCAAAATGTATGTTATGACATATCTTAACGCTTATGACAGTAGTCTTGGTGCTTTTGTAAATTACCCTAATGTTTACCAATACTCAGTATAAAAATAGAAGGAGTAATAATGCTTTTTGTTAAACTTACAAACGGTCAGCCCGACCAATTTCCATACAGCGTTGGGCATATTCGCCGTGACAATCCACAGACTAGTTTCCCTAAGCAGATACCTAATTCTATTCTTCAAAGCTATGAGGTTTATGAAGTAATAGAATTAGACAAGCCAGATTATGACCCGCTTGTGCAGACTTTAGTTAAAGGCGCACCTGTTTATAGAAATGACAGGTGGGAAATATCTTACACAACAGCAAACAAATCTAAGGCTGACGCTGAGGCAGCGGTGCGTAACCAGCGTGACAGGTTACTTATTGAAACAGACTGGATGGCTTTGTCAGACGTTACTATGTCTGATGCAATGACAGCATACCGCCAAGCCTTGCGTGACATACCGGTACAAACTGGTTTCCCGACGAATGTAACTTGGCCTACGAGGCCAGAGGTTTAATATGAAAACGATAACAAAAGAAAACGTGTCACTTTATGTCTTTGAAGACAGCAAGGCTGCACATCTTACATCCAACTCAACGATTATTGGAAGCCCAGAAGAGTTGATTATCGCTGACTGCAATAGTTCGAATGCAGTCGTACATACTGATGTAACCAGCCCCGACGATTGGGCTGGCGGGAAGTATATGTTTGATGGCTCCAGTTGGTCATTAAATCCAGATTACGTTGCGCCGCCAGCGCCAGAAACACCCAGCGGCTTGGAGTAACACATGCTAGGTTTTACCTCCTTAGCGTCTTCCCCGCTAGCCGACACAGGGGGTGTCGCAGCGTTTGGCCTTGATGACATTGTCGCTGGCGCACCCACTGTTGCCGCCTCAACGATCTCTCAGGTTCATGCGCTTACGTCCGCTAATATTACGGCGGGCGCTGTCGTTGTGGGCCAGCCAACTATATCCGCAAATCAAAATTTAACGGCTGATGATGTTGTTTCTGGTGTGCCTATTGTCGGCTCGCCTGACCTAGGTCACAATCACGCATTTAGCGGCGATGATATTGTTGCTGGCGCGCCTGTGTTTAGCCAGCCGACAATTTATCAAGACATAAATTTAACATCGACAGATATTACAACCGGCGCTCCAACCGTTGAAACTGTAACTCTTGCGCAGCAGATAATATTTACGCCTCTGACAATTACGGCTGGCGCGCCGACTGTTGGCGATGTTACGATTAGCCAAGTTCACAATGCGACTGCGCTAGATATTGACGCTGGCGCACCTGTCGTTGAAGCGCCAGTTATAACGGGCGTACATAGCTTGGCGGCAACAGATATTACGGCTGGCGCTCCAACGATAGAAGCGTCTGCGTTGGTTGAGAATGTGGCTGTAACATCGACAGATATTACAACTGCCGCACCAACCGTTGGAAATGTAACCGCAAGCATTGTTCACGTTCTTACGTCTGACGGCATATCTACCGGCACCCCGACTGTCGGCGCTCCAAGCATCACCCAGATCCACAGCATCACGCTGAATGACATCGTGGCCGGTGCGCCAATTGTCGGCCCAGCGCGATTTAAGTGGCAAGTCGAGCCTGTCGGGCCAGAAACGTGGACAGAGCAAACTGTCAGCGCGGAGACTTGGACAGAACAGGAAGCAGCCTGACCTGGTAGATCCAGAGAGGTGATTTTGATCGCCGAAAAGCAATCTCAACGAGTGCGTTTTGATGATCGAAATTATGGCGCTTGCCGCCACTGTAACTCAGATTGGATCTAGTCTTTCAACGGCGATCGGAGCCGGCAAGGATATTGCCAGCTTGCTCCCCCATTTCGGTAAGCTGGCGAAGCTTGAGACAGAAATAAACCTGGCAGAGCGCGGAAAGCATAAGGGGCCGCTGGGGCGCCTTACATCGAGTGAGGAAGAGGGTTTTGCAATCGCCCAGGCAAAACTGGCGCACCAGGAAACGATGAACCAGCTGCGCGAAATTTGCTCAATCTACGGCATTTGGAATGTCGTTCAAAAAGAAATGGCGGCGGCGCGCAAGCGGCACAAAGAGGCGCTTGAAGAGCAAGCAAGGCGCCGCGATCAGATGTTCTGGGGGCTGAGTTTAACCGCCGGCGTTTTAATCTTTATCGCCGGTTTGGTTTTGATGATTTGGAGCGCTGACACGCTTTACAATGGCTGACCGCCAAACAGAGAAAAAAGAAATATTTATTATATGATGCAAGAAAAAGCAGAGGCAGTTTTATGACGATCAGCATTACCAAACCTACCGTGGGCGGCTCAGAGAATACATGGGGGTCTACGACTAATCAGGCTCTTGATGACATCGTTGACGTTTTGAACGGTAACACCGCCAGCACGCCCGATCTTACTGAGGGGTCTTGGAAGGTCGGCGGCGCGGCTGTTACTGCATCAGCGGCAGAGCTAAACCACACAGACGGTGTGACGAGCAATATTCAAACGCAATTAAGTGCGATTACATCTACAACCATCAGCGCAGGCAACGGCCTAACTGGTGGTGGCTCCTTAGCTTCCAACCGCACCATTAGTCACTCGGACACCTCATCCCAAGGTAGCGTGGACAATAGCGGCGACACGGTAATTCAAGATATCTCGGTTGATACATACGGCCATGTCACCAGCATTGGTTCTAAAACTTTAAGCATTCCAGCGGCTCAAAGCACAAGCCTTGGCGCTGTTGGAACATATACTGCGGCTGGTATATCTTACGCCACCGGCGGGTCAGGGACGGTCAGCGCTGGAACTACCGTTTCTGGAAGTAACTTAAAGTGGGCTGGGGTGAGTGCGGGTATATCGCAGTTCAAAGATTCTTTTTTAAGTGACCGCGTATCAAGCGCTGGGCTAACGGGAACTTGGAGGCAGATGACGCCATACACGAGAACTAGCGTCGATAACTACACAACCTTTGCTTTGTGGCTTAGAATTTCGTAAAACATAGGATTATTAAAATGAGCATACTTGTTCAAGAGGTTCGCAACGCCGTATCTTTAAACGCACAAAATACAGCGTTTGATGTTGAAATTAATCATCCAGAATTTGGGTGGATACCGTACACATTGGGCCCTGATGACGCAGATCAGACTGTGAGCAACGAAAATTTGCTTTCTTTAATCGGGTCTGATTACGCGGCGTATGTAGCCCCAACCAAAGATGAGATTGATGCAGAGGCGTCAAGACATGTAAGAGCCGAAAGAGACTTTCGCTTAGAAACTGAGGTGGACCCTATCGCTGGAAATGCTTTGCGATGGACCGATCTCACGGACGAACAACGTGCAGCGTGGACGCAGTATAGAATGGAACTTTTAAATTTACCGCAGCAATCTGGATTCCCAAGCGCCATTAATTGGCCAAATAAGCCAGAGTGAAAACATGACACTCGTACCCCTCGACATCCCCGCCGGATTTTACAGAAACGGAACAGATTTGGAGCAGTCTGGCCGCTGGCGCGATGGCAGTTTGGTGCGGTGGCGCGATAACAGCTTACGCCCAATAGGCGGCTGGCAGGAGCGCAAGGCATCGTTCTGCACAAACCCTGTGCGCGGGATGCACACTTGGGAAGCGAACAACGGCACGGCTTATTTGGCTGGCGGTTCATATAACGAGCTGAAGGCCATGACGGGCAGCGGCACGACATATGACATCGCCCCAACAGACTTAACGGCTGGCCGTGAAGATGCGGAAGTCGAAACGGGATACGGCTACGGCTTTTATGGCGATGGATTTTATGGAACGCCGATCCAGCAAAATGCAAACGCTGTTCCAGAGGAAGCTACGCAGTGGAATTTAGATAATTTCGGTCAAACGCTTGTTGCGGTCAACCGCGATGATGGCCGATTACTTCAGTGGAATTTAGATCCAGCGGTAAAGGCTGCGCCGATCGCGAATGCGCCTACTGGCAACCTGGGCTTAGTCGTTACAGAAGAGCGTTTTATTTTTGCCTTGGGCAGTGGAAACCCGCGAAAAATCGCTTGGTGCGATAGAGAAAATTCAACCGTTTGGACGCCCTCATCTACAAACGAGGCGGGTGATATTGAGCTAGCGGATAGCGGCCAGATTATGCAGGGCATTAGAACGCGAGGACAGACGCTCATCTTAACCGATACATCAGCGCATTCGGCGAGATATTTGGGGCCGCCCTACGTGTTCGGGTTTACCCGCGTTGGTGGCAGTTGCGGCGCCATTTCGCGAAAGGCTGCATCAGACGTTGATGAGGGCGTATTCTGGATGGGCGGGCGCGGTTTCTTTAGGTTTGACGGAAACAGCGTTCAAGAAATACCCTGCGATGTGCATGATTATGTCTTTGGAGATATTAACACCGCCCAACAATCGAAAATTTGGTCTTTTTCAAATGGCCAATACGGCGAAATTTGGTGGTTTTATTGCAGCGGCAATTCTACTGAAATCGATCGGTATGTCGCCTATGACTACAAAGAAGGCCATTGGCTAATCGGCAACCTATCACGCACGGCTGGCGTTCAGCGCGGCGTTTTTCGTTATCCATTTTTAGCCGGTCACAACGCAGACAGCGACATCTATGAACATGAGGTCGGATTAAACGTAGATAGCTCATCAATCTTTGCTGAAAGCGGTCCAATCAGCATTGGCCCTGGGGAGCAAGTCGCGAAGGTGACGAAGGTCATTCCAGACGAGCTAACCCAGGGCGATGTTAATCTGACGTTTAAGACGCGCTTTTATCCAAATGACGCAGAGACGAGCCACGGTCCTTTCTCAACGTCCAATCCAACGCCGGTTCGATTTACTGGCCGGCAAGTGCGGATGAGGATTGAGGGCGCGCGCTTGGCCGACTTCAGAGTTGGCAACATGCGCTTAGATATGGTGCCTGGGGGGCGAAGATAATGCCGTCACCCATTCTGCCACCAATCGGCTTTGACCTCACTCAGTGGGGCTTACAGCTAACCTCTTTCCTGCAAACTAACCTGGCGAAACTGGGGTTTAAAACATCGAGCGACAACCCGTCTGAGGATGGCGTGATTTTATGGGATGCCGGCAATAAATATGTCGTTGTTAGCCTCGACGATGCGTTTCGCCAGGTAGCGACCAAACAGGCCGTACCAAGCGCCAACACTGGATCGGCCGGCGATGTCGCCGGAATGGTCAGCTGGGATGCAAATTACATCTATGTCTGCACCGGATCTCACGATGGATCGACGGCGATCTGGAAGCGGGTGGGGCTTAGCACATGGTGAGGCACGCTGAATTAGGACGCTGCAAGGATTGGATCGAGGCTGCTTTAGCCAAGGGCGAGGGCACGCACGACTTCTGGGATATCGTTGACGGCGTCTATTCTGGCCACATGCAGCTTTGGCCTCGCGCCAAAGGGTGTTTGGTTACCGAAGTCGTGGTATATCCAAAAAGAAAGATCCTTAATGTGTTTTTGGGCGCCGGTGAACTGGATGAATTATCCGACATGCACCAGGACATCATTAAGTGGGCAAAAGACAGCGGGTGCGATGGCGCCTCGATCAATGGCCGGCGCGGCTGGGTTCGCGCTTTTAAGCAATATGGCTGGAAAGAAATACAAAGCACAGTAGGATTGGATTTTTAAATGAGCGGTGGCAAGGGCGGCAGAAAGCAGCAAACATCAAATCAGGTTAATCGAGTGCCAGGTTACGCGGAAGCGATTGGCCTCAACAATCTCGAAAAGGCAGATGCAATCGCCGGCATGGGCCCGATCAGAAATTATGGACCCACGGTCGCTGCGTTTAATCCCACGCAAATAGCATCATTCCAAAACACAGCCGACACGGCCAATGCTTTCGGCATGGGCGTGCCGGACGATATTATGGCGGGAATGCCAGCGGCTACTGATTTTGGCGGCGGCGTAATGGGTTACTCAGCTGCACCAATCGTCGATAATTCTCTAGCAATGCTTGAGGCAAACGATCCTGGTCAGTATGCAGAAATGACAGGCATGTATATGGACCCAGTTACCGGTGCGCGCCCAACTGAGCGCCCATATGCGCCGATCAATCCAGGCATCCTGGAAAACATTTTAGATGAATATGGCAATTTGAGGATCACATGAGCAACTCAGCAAATCCAATGATGGTTCAGCCTGGACAGGCTGTCGGAACAACCGCCGCGAATACATATAATTCGGCGGTCAATGCCACGAATAACGCGATGAACTTTCAGCCTGGCACGATGGCCGGCGCGGATCTCACGCAGTATCAAAATCCTTATCAGCAAGCTGTGATCGACAACAATTTAATGTCGATGAACAGAGCTAATCAAATGGCTCTCAACAATGTCGGCGCGAATGCATCCAATGTTGGCGCCTATGGCGGCTCACGGCACGGCGTAGCAGAGGCGCAAACAAACGCAGAGTTTCAGCGCCAGGCAAACCAAATGATCAACCAGCAAAATCAAGCTGGGTTCCAAAATGCGCAGAACATGGCGCAGTACGATATCGGCAATCAGTTTAATCAGCAAAGCGCCGTCTTGAATGCAGCTAATCAGCTGGGTGGGCTGAGCCAGCAAGGATTTAACTATGATCAGACGATCAACCAGAACCTGGCGAATGT
>VMHT01027753.1_pt1 | contig 13479 bp, 12 predicted proteins | sample 4693611 | NCBI WGS metagenome assembly VMHT01 (sample SAMN12280063, study PRJNA550983) | marine metagenome | isolation source: seawater sampled from same location over 5 years 0.02-0.2 micron viral filtrate | place: USA: collected off the coast of southern California halfway between the port... ... | reverse complement strand
TAATAATCTTTAAACAAAGAAATACTCCACAATGGCTTCAATTTTCTCAAAACTCCCCAATAATCTCATCATTAAGATCATTCAGATTGATAATGATAGAAGGAAACGCGAAAAAGAAAGAATTTTATACGAAGAAGTCATATACCAATTTAGTAGATTCTCATTATTGACTTACGAGTATTGTAGTAGGGAACGCGATCGACGACAGGTGTTTAAAACATTATACTATGAACTATCTAAAAAACTTACAAAAAAAGAAATATCTATATTATCAAAACCAAAAATTGAAAAATTATTAGATTGGGAATTATTTACAAATAGTAATCGGTATTAGAAGAAATGTTGAATATCTAATTTTTTATGATACTATTAATCAAATTAAAAATATATATATATATATAATATGAAAAATTGGGTAATTTATGTTATATGCTTTTTAATAGGCTGGTTATTTGCAAATACGATGGGTGATGGATTTACTTCAAATGAATGTATTGAAACTTTAGATAATGTGTGTCCTACTATAACAAATATTTGTAGAACGTGTTCAGGATTAAATCAACACCCTCTTAGGGCAGCTGGTTGTACACCCAGTGATATAAATGATTATTGTTCAAGATCAGCTGGGTGTAATCAGACATTTTTTAGTACAAATAATAATATGAGCTTAATCAATTCAATGAAAACAAAATTAGAAACAGCTAAACCTAAACGTGAAATAAATATAATAGGTTATCTTGGAGGAGGTCCATGGACAATAAATAGTGTGCTAATATTACCCCAGATAGATAAAATTAAATATTATAATACAATTATTCTATGTTTTGCGAATTTTACTGGTACAAAAGATAATCCAGTAATCATGGTATCTGGTGCATATCTTTTATCAGATGGACGTGGTATTAATCCAGGTAAGCTTGGGTGGCCACTACCATCAAATAATAATTTAGATAAATGTATTGATTGTAAAGAGGGCTCGGATGCGGATGGTGGTGTACCATTAGAAGATGGTATTTGTACAAAATATTGTTCCAAAAATGGATACTGTGGAACAACTCCCATATATTCAACAGATGGTACAAATTGCTCTGATTCTCGATGTTATAAATGTAATTTATGCAATACAACAGATCCAAACAAAATATGTACAGAATATTGTTCAAAATGGAATTGGTGTGGATCAGATCCGGAGCATAAAACTGGAGGTATAAATTGTAGTGGGTGTAAAGAAATGGAGAATAATAAAAAATATGGAAATATTGAAGATGATACAGATACATATGAATTTATTAAATTAATAAAATTATGGAAAACCGAACCAAAAGAAAACTATAAAGGGCCTCAAAGAAAAGTGTTAATTACATTTGGAGGTTCTAGTAACTTTTTCCCAGAACATTTATTAAATGGTGATCCAACAAAACAAGGTACATATACTTATAATTTATTAAAACCACAATCCGAATTAGGCGGAAAATCTATATTACTTAGTTTTTTAGAAACATGGGATTTAGATGGAATTGATTTAGATTATGAATTTCCCGGTAATATGAGCGGTAACCCAGATGATCATAAACTTACTGGTGTTAAGAATAATTGGAGAGCTATTATTACTCATTTAAAACTAAATAATAAGATAGTATATGCCACTCCGTATGGAAATCATGGAGCATTACAACAACAATATAATTATTTATTAAATGAAAAATATATGGGACAGTATACAATAGATGTTATGCAACATCAAATGTATAATGGAGGCGTACCTTATGGAGTTGATCAGAAATGGTTTAAATATTTAAAAGATGAAATGAATTCAATGATACCTTATAATTCTAATATTGATTTAAAAAATTATGGGTGCATTTTTACAAATAATCCATTAGATGAATCTTCAAATTGTTGGGATGTTGGACAATTTATGTTAGATATTATAAATACTATAAATAAAGAGGATTCTTATGTTACTAATTTTGGAGTATGGTTACTAGATTATGATTATTATTATGGATATTATTTTGGTAGACTACTTGATAGCATTAGATAAGAAAATATCCAGAATATACTAAATTAATATTTAGATTATCAAAACCAAAAATTGAAAAATTATTAGATTGGGAATTATTTACAAATAGTAATCGGTATTAGAAGAAATGTTGAATATTCAAATTTTTTATGATACTATTAATCAAATTAAAAATTTGAAAAATAATATTAATTCTAGATAAATACAACGTATAATGAATAACACACTACAAATGAATTACTTGTATGAACGCATTCAAGAATTAGAATGTGAAGTTAGTATGAAAAAACCAATTCGTAGTCCGAATCATACGGAACGAATTATAAAAGAATTGAAACATAGATTAGAGGAAAATATAAATTATACAATTCGTCAAAAAAAATATATAGAATCATATAGAAAAAAAACAGGCGAAGAAATTAATCGTCTTAAACTAGACAACAAACAATTACTTAATAAATTAATGAAAGTAGATAAACCACAACATTTTACTATAAAAAGACCAGTTCCTAAAAAATATATTAGAAGGTGTAATAGTGATACCACTGATTTAAAATCTCGTAAAAATTTACTAGATGAATTAAATGAAACACCAAATAAACTACAAGATATAATGGCACGAAATTATTTGTGCAATGAATATATTACGGGATAAAAAATTTAAATTGTGATGGGAGGGATTTTTTATCTATAATCTATATTGTATTTCACGCCAAAAGAACAGCGGTGCTATCATTTTTGCCTGACATATTTTCCATTCCTTATCCTTTGATTGTACTAATGCACTTTCATAATCTTCTTGACATTTAGGACTCAATGATGACATTAACATAATAGTTCCGTCTTTACCACGTAATGCTCCTTTGATACATCCAACTTCGTGTGATATAATAACTATTATTTTCCACGATTGTGAATTACCCTTTTTTGTATCTGGAATTAATTTTTGTAAATTTTCTGGTGAATGTTCTACAAATTCCCATCCTCGTTTATCTAAATCATCTATATTTGTATCTAAGGATATTAATTCTGAATCTGTCAATCCATATTGTAATCCAATTCTTGCATTTTTTGTATTTGGAGTTTCTTTAATCATTTGATAATCATGTGGTTGTTTAGAGTATGGTTTGAGAGTATAGGAGGTCATTTTATAATATATTTATATGGAAGTTTTTATATGATTTTTCAAATTTGGATAAAAATTTTTTATTTATTATGTTTATTTTTATTTATTTCAAATATAGTTCAATTAGTGTATCTTTTTTATCATTTGATTTGTATTTAATATTTAAATCATCCAATAATTTTTTAATTTTTGGTTTTGTTAAGTTAGATACTTCTTCTTTTGTAAGTTTTTTAGTAAATGAATCAGCAATTGCATGTTGAGATGTTAGTTCAGTATCTGATAAAACCGGTGGTGATGGTTTGGGAATATTACTTTGCCGTTTCAATTTATTTTCCAATATAGTTTTCATAAGTGTGTTATTGTTCTCAATATTTTCTTCTAATTTATCAATAATCATTTGGAGATTATCGCAATAATCTACAATCTTTTGTTGTTCTTCTGGTGATACAATTTTGATTTTAAAATTGATTAATTCATTCATATTAATATTTCCATTTCCAGTAGTATAATATGCTAATTTTTGAATTGTAAATAGATTGGTATTCATAATATTCATAAAATATTTGTATGATATATATTCTGGCTTATTAATTGTAAATTTAATCATTGCTACATTCGCAGCTGATTTACCATTTACTAACCAAAATTTTCCTATTCCTAAATTTTCACTAGATACTATTTTAGAATTTCCTCCTGATTTAGCAAATAGCAAATATATATCATCATTAAAATCAAAACTAATATGATTACATTTTGGATTTTTAGCACAGGCAGAATAGAATGGTATATCCCCATCTATAACACTATTTGTATTTGTATTACCATTTGTATGTCTTTGTAATATATCACCCAATTGTTTTTCTTCTCCAAATAATGTATTTGTTTGGACATAATATTTCATAATCTTTTTAAATTCATCAATTTGTTTATGACAAGTAGTATTATTTTCATTAATAATATCCAATTGTTCAACAATGGCATTTTGAACTTCAAGAGATGGAATTGGAATTTCCAATTGTAAAAACGAAGATTTGTCTAATTGTTTTTGATTTGATCCTTTGTAAAAAGTTTCAATAATAGGAGTTAATTTAGATAAATAATAGTAAATATATCTTGTTAATATATTAGTATCATTTGATGCAAATCTTAAAACACTTTGACAAACAGAATATTTACCATTAGAATAGAACAATCTACATTTTCCACTTCCATTTGTATTATTTATCATTATTCCTTCATCTTCAAAATCATATTCATTTAAATATAAATGTTTCAAAATACTACAGAAATACAATGGATATTTTCCACATTCAAGACCTTCTTTTGAATTTCTTCGTCCGTTTGGTTTAATTTCACATATATCCCCCAATTTCTTATATTCAATTCCATCAATACGATTTTCAATTGATATTTTGTATTTATTAATAAACAATGAATAATTATTCTTCACAAGTGTATCATAATCTACATCCATAATAGTTTCTTCTTTTATTTTATCATCTTCAATAGAAATACTTGAGAATGTTGTTTTCTTTGTTTTTCCATTATTTTCAAAATATAGAATGGATGTTTGAACACCAGTATTAAGGAAGAATTCTTTATCGTTCAATGTAATTACTTTGACTAGATTAAATTCTTCGATTAGTTTTTCGCGAGTTCCTTGGTGTAAATTGCTTTCATTAAACAATACTCCATCCGGAACAACTACTGCACATCGTCCATTTTCATTTAATGCTTCCATAAATAATTGTAAGAATAGAGGTTCTGCTTTTGTTCCACGAATTTTAAGATTTTTAATTCTATCACAACAGTTAGCATGTTGTAAGTTATTAATTCCCATTGGTTCATTGCACAATAGTACATCTGCCATCAATTCACCAACTTCATTTGGTAGAACCATATCTTGATATAAGGTATCACGCTTAATCAAATGTTCAAAAAATGTATTTGATTCAATTAGTAGATTAATTTTTGAGATGTTTATAACAGTCTCATCTAAATCAAATCCTACAATATTACCTTTATTTTCTTCCCAATCGATATCATCATATTTTTTATTTAAATATTTAATTGCCATTGTTAGAAATCCACCTGTTCCACAGGTAGGATCAACAATTTTTTCAATTTGATTTCCAATTTTCTTAGGATCACATAGTTCAATCATATATTCAATTACCAATCGATGAGTAAAGTATTGACCTAAATCACGCATCCCTCCACCAGCAGAACCAGTTTTAAGATGTATTTCATATATTGTTCCAATAATATCTTTGGTTGAATTTAATTCTTCAAAGTTTAGTTCTCCAATACTTTTCATAATTTTAATCAAATTGTCAAATGTTTGTATTTTGTATTTAATATTTGTAAACTTGAATTTTTTATAAATATACTGTAATACACACGGATTTTTTGGTGGATTATAAATTAGTTTTTGAATTTCATTATTTGTAATATCTTTTGTTTCAATGTGATTCATGATAGATTCATATGAATATTCATCTGGTATTTCCATTTTCTCACAAGTATCTGAATTCATATACTTCATAATTACAAAAGCAATACAATGATTAATACTATCCATACCAGTAATTCCTTCATTTCGTAGAATATCTCTGACTTTTTTGATAACTTTTTGTAGGTTATCCATTTGTTCTTTATTATATATAAACATATTAATTTGTCTTTATATATTTTAAAATTTGCTATATTCGATTTTAAAATATATTGTTAAATCTTTAAAATAAAAAATTAAATTTTTCAAATTTTTTTTTAAAATTAATATCCATCGAAATCACTTGATTCAATAATAGTATTAAAAACTTTTCCATTATAATACCCTTCTTCAATAAATTTCCAAGGAGGTAATTTAATATCATCATGTTCTTGATAGTTATCTTGAGTAATATTATGTATATCACAAGTATTAATAAATTCTTCTTCTTTATATAATGCATTTTGTATTTCTTCAAGTTTACTCGGACTAAAACAGAATTTAAAGTTATTACTCGAGAGTTCGAGATCATTATAGTAATTAAACCATCTGTGATTTTTTAAGAAATCTTTCACATCATTAATCGATATAATAGAATTAGATATATGAGATGTTTCATTATATTTTCGAATTAAATTTCTAATTTTGATATTTGGTGTATCATTTGACAATTTAAATTTAATTTTATTATCTAATATATCTAAATTTAACTTGTGTTCTTCCAAATTAAATATTTGCATAACATTATGAGATAATAGATTACGCGTATTATGTTCTTTGTATTTAATATATCTATTAATATTTTCTAAGGGAATACCTAGTCCTAGTGTGCATTTCACTAGATTATCTACAAGAGAATCATTATTTTCTTTATAATCAATAATTTGATACAAGTAAGCAGTATTTTGAATATCTTTAATTCTTGTAAATCTTCCTAATTTTTGAATAATTAAATGTCCTTGCTCATTTAATACAAAATTTATACCTGCTTCTAAATTTTTTGAATCAAATCCAGTTGTAAATTTATCACAGGCAAACATCAAACAATTATTAGTTGACTTTCTGAATTGTGTATCATGTTTATTTGAAGAATATTCAGATCGACTGTTAGATATGTATTTTGTCAAATCAGTTTCAAAATATTTATAAAAGTATTCAGATATTTCAATTGACGGAAACCATAGTATTAATTTTTTGTAAATTAATATATCTTTTTGTATAACACTTTTTATAAAATCAAATATTTTTGTAATAATTTCCATATTTTCATCTGGTCTAAAATCTTTGAATAATGAATATATACCATTAATCGGAATATATTCAATATTTGGTTTTAATATAATTTTATCTTTTGCTCCATCAATTAATGAAAATTTATGTAAATAATTTATTTTACCATTATTTCCATATAATTCTAATATACCTGCATTTTGTCGTATATCATCGGTTAATGGAGTTGCTGAATATCCTATTCTATATTTTAAGTTATCATTCTCAAAATATTTCAATATATCGTAAGTTATTCCTTTAGTTTTTGTTATAATTTCTGAATTAATCAAAGTTTCTTTTTTAATACTTACTTTACTAGCATCTTGACATTCATCATATATAATTCCATTAATAATATCTTTATTAATAGATTTATATTTATGAACTAAACCCTGGCGTAATACTATTATTATTTTTCCTCGTAATCGATTAATAATATTAGTGTCTAAATTACCTTCATTACATTTGACAATTACATCACCTAATAATGTAGTATTTTGTGAATTAACTATTTCGTTCTTGTAAGTTATCCATAGAATATTATGATCAGGATATCGTTTTAAATGATCTAAGCAATTTTTGTATGCTATATAGGTTTTTCCTATTCCAGTTGCTATATAATACAACCCTTGGAAGTATTTATTCTCACTCAAGTATTTATTGAATACTATATTTGAATAAATTTGAACTTCATTTTGTAATTTTATTATTTCTAGTTCAGGTTCCGGTTCCATCATTTGAGGTAAAGGTTCAAATGATTCTTCTTCAATATCTCCGGTATTTTCATTATATTTTCTTTCAGGTTTATAAAATATACGTTCATACTCAAGGATATAATCTACATTATATTTTCTCAAAATTTTTTCAGCAATTTTGATAAAATCTTCATATGATATTTGGGATGTATCCCTATATTCATTTCCCAATGTTATTTTTCTAAATTCTTTTGTTTTTTCTAATATTTGTCCTTCTAAGAATTTAACTTGTTTATCAGTCAATTCAGTACTAATTTCAAATATACAATAATATCTAGGATCACTGAAAGTATCTGAATAATCATACCATCGTTCATGTAATCTCATAGACATTCCGAACTTAAATGCTTTATTATCATTTTTCAATGCAGTTGATGTTAAAATATATAATCCGATCATATGAAGTTTTGTTTATATCTATAATATATATTTAATCAAATTTATTTTTATGTAATATATTTTATAATGCCACGTGAAAAATTAGATGGACCTTTATTATATGAAATAAGTAATGAAAGTAAACAAAAAAAATGTTGTCATAAATGTTTATTAGTACTTAGTCATACTCTTGTCTTTTGTCTAGGATATTATATCAGTTTAAAAGTAAATTCCTGTGATGGTAGTACAACTGGATAATACTTATAATATTATTATAATATATTAATAAATGATGTATCCTACACATAATTTACCCATTTATGGTGAACCATTATTACAAAAACCAAATGAACGAGATTATGATAAATATTGTTATCATCCTCTTTTTTGTTGTATCATTGGTGGATATGTTTTGATAATGGTATTTGGATATGTTTATCAATTGAATCATGAGGGTAGTGAATCATATTAAAATTTGAATATTTTAAATCTAAATAAACAACATAAAATAATAATATAAATGGATATTCGTACTTACTATTTGAATAAATCAATTCAAAAAAAACAACAACAAAAAAATTACAAAGACAAATATTTGTCACAAACCCATTATGTCTTTAAAAAAAGTATCATAGATATATGTGATTTACTAGATCGTAAGGCGAATAATGAAAAAATATTATATGAAAAAATATTATATGAAATTTACAAATTTTATAATATGATTCTTAAAAATCCAGTATATGTAAAATATGATACACGATTCAATATTACTGCATATTATAAACTACGTGAATTTCAGAAATTTGATCCTGATTTTGACAAATCAAATAAATATGAAAAAATATTAGAAAAAAAAAACAATATCTATTATACAAAAGAATGTCCGATATGTTTAGAAACCATTAGAGATAAATTTACCCTAGATTGTAATCATTCATATTGTATTGAATGTATTTATAATTCATTATCAACAAATAATTCGTGTCCTATGTGCCGTGAACCAATCACAGAGTACAAAGACCCTAAATAAATTTGAATAATATTTAAATAATTTTTATCTAAAAAAGACTACAATGATTCAGATTAATATTACTGCTTCATCGCTTTCAAAACTTACCCCATTTAATAAATATGAGTCAATACAAACAGTCATTACTGAGTTATTAGTATCAAATAAATTGATTGAAAAATATATTCCAAAGTCAAAACTAGAAGAATTCTTGATTTCATTACAAACTCCAATGTTGATACAAATATTGGATTTCATGGGATTGCCTAGGACTATGAGTCCTTATTATATTGCAAAGGAAATTGTCAAAAAATATGTAGTTCCTTCCTACAATAAAGATATTACAGAATTGGAATCAAAACAATTGATTGATAAAAATCTACCAGATATTTTACAGATATTGAACTTTCCAATTAAAAAAGATTTACAAATGCGACGAGGTAATTTGAAAGAATATCATAATTTGAATCGTTATGAAAACAAATTCAAACAAAAGATTGGACAACGGAATAGTAAACTATACACAAAACTATTATATACTGATCCAGAAGAAAAGTTTCAAATTACGATTCGCGGAAAAGTTGATGGAATTGTAGATGATACTATTATTGAATCAAAGAATCGGACAAAGCGATTGTTTAAAATATTGAGACCTTATGAAAAAGTCCAATTAGAAGCATATATGTTTTTGACCGGAATGGAAAAAGCAGTTCTTACGGAATATTACAATGAAGAATCATGTATTATTGAATATAATCATGATAGTCAATTTTGGAATGACTTATGTACAAGATCAATAATTCCTAGAGTAGTTGATGCTCTCAAAGTATATGGATTGATAAATTAAACTACATAAATACAAATGATATATATTAATTAAATGGCATTGCCATTGAAATCTAAACATAATGTGGATATATCCAATCTATATGACAAATATACTTGTAAAGTGTGTGTTAATTATATATTATATGATAAAAAAAAGAAAACGATACTTAAATATTCATCCTCGCGACCCTGCGGAATAAATCACCATAAGTGTTCTCTACATGCTGAACAACGAGCACTATACGATATATCTAATTATAAATCAAATAATATAAATATTTTTATTTGGAGATTTGATAATAAATTAAATATTAAACCTTGTTATTCATGTCATTCATGTACCATATTATTAAAAAAATATGGATATGATAAAAAAGTATTTACATTTGAAAAGTCTAAAATAGTATCTGCAATTATTTCTAATCCGGGATTATCGCTATCATATAAGATTCAACATAAGATTATTTAAAATTATAGATATAAAAAATTTTTATAAAATTATTTATTTTGTATGATGGTCATCCGTCATATTTATTTTTTTTTATGTACCCAAAAAATTTGAATTTTGATATAAAAATAAAATTGTTAAGATTTATATATTCGGATGGTTGAACTTATCGATATTTTAAGAAAATATCCGAAAAATGGAGACATATCAACCCATTCTACAATTCCTGGAAATTATACATTACCCTTTTTTAAAAAAGGATGGGCATTAAATGTTCCTTCTGATAAAATAGATGAATTTAATCAACATATGTATAAATATATTTTTGAAAAAAAAATTTATTTTGGATTGACTGAAAAGTTTGGCGATATTTCTCCACTTTACATTGATATTGATTTGAAATATTTTGATACAGAAACCACTGATAGAATATATACAGACGAAACATTAAAATCTCTTGTAAGATTAATTCGTGAACAAATTGATACATATTTAATATGTGATGATGAAAAATATAAAGAATGTTGGATTATGGAAAAAAAGTGTCCTATGATTGATACAAAATCAGGTGCATTAAAGGATGGTATACATATTATGTTCCCTTATATAATTGGAGAATCTAAAATTTTTAAATATAATCTTATAAGAACTATACAAGAACGAGAAAATGATATCATAGATATATTTTCAGAAACATGTAGTAAAGTTCCCGATAATGAAGTATGTGATATAATAGATGGAAAAGTCTCTAGATGGTTTATGTATGGATGCGGTAAATCAGAAAACTCTCCCTATTTACTCACAAAAATAATACAATATGATGATACAAATATTGTAGATAATTATTTAGATACAAAAGAAATTTTTGAAAAAACGAGTTTGCTAAAAAAATTTGAAATAAACATTGATTACAAAAATAATCTGGATAAATTATACATAGAAAAACCATTAAAAAAATCTACATCCTCAAATTCTGTATCATTTATGGATTCTGATTTTGAAGACGAAGAAGAAGATAATGACTATGATCCATATTATGTAAAAAATGATGAGGATGAAGAAAAACCATCAGTTACTTTGAAAAAAATGGAATTGGAAAATATTTATCAAACTGTATTGAAATGTTTATCAGTAAAACGTGCTAATGATTATGAATTATGGATACGATTAGGAATGTGTTTAAAAAATATAGGAGGCGATGAATTATTCAAATTATGGGATAAATTTAGTAAAAAGGGTTCTGGATATAAAGATGAAGCAGATTGTAAAAAATATTGGGATGGATTCCGTCGAGATGGACTTACACGTGCTACTCTACATTGGTGGGCACGAATGGATAATCTAGATGAATATAATAAAATTATGGAAAAAAATAATGATACAAAAATTAGGAATTCTATATTCAATGAAGGTCAACACGATGATGTGGCAGAAGTTGTTTATGGATTATACAAAGGACAATATATTTGCGCTGATTTGAAACATCTATGGTATTACTTCAATGATACAAAATGGGTCACCTGTCCTCGTGGTTGGAAATTACAAAAAGAACTTACAAAACGTGTTAAAGAATTATATTATGGATATCATAAATTATTCAAAAAAGAAATGGATAAATGTGAAGAAAATGGAGATTCCGTTCAATCTAAAACTTATGATGGATACCAGAAAGCAGCATATAGTATTTATCAGAAATTGAAAAGTGTATCATATCAGAATAATATTATTGAATCATGTAAAATAAAATTCTTTGTAGAAAAGGTACTAGATAAGTTTGATGCCAATACAATGCTTATGGGATTTGATAATTGTGTATTTGATATGAGAGATAATATTCTGAGAGAAGGATGGCCTGATGATTATATTACAATGTCTAATAATATAAATCTTCCAATACATAAAAATGAATTACCAATGCGTGTTACAGAATTAGAGAAAATTATACAACAGAGAGTGGGAAAAATAAAAATAGATAGTAATGGATTAGAAACTTGGGATGTAGATAAATGGGATAATGGAGACAACAAATTTTATATAAATGTTCGTCGTGATATCAATCGCTTCTTCCATCAAATCTTACCTAAAAAAGATTTGCGGAAATATTGTATAAAATTCATAGCATCACGATTGTCTGGAAATGTTCTAGAACAACGATTTAGTATTATTACGGGATGTGGTGCAAATGGTAAATCTATATTGATTGATTTGATTCGCAATGTACTTGGTGAATATTGTTTGAATCTTCCTGTAACTTTATTGACTCAAAAACGGAAAGCAAGTAATGCTGCTTGTCCAGAAAAAGCACAAACAAAAGGAGTTCGTTTGTGTTATATGCAAGAACCTGATTCTGGCGAAAAAATCAATGCGGGCGAAATGAAAGAATTGACAGGAGGTGATGTAATTACTGCTAGAAAATTATATCAAGATGTATTCTCATTCAAACCCCAGTTTGAGTTGATGCTTATGTGTAATGAAAAACCGACTATTGATGACAAAACAAATGGTGCTTGGAGAAGGGTTCAAGTTTATCCATTTGAGTCACGATTTGTAGACGATGAAAAATTAATAGATGAAGATAAAAAAGTATTTCGGAAAGATAAACTACTATCTAGTAAAATTAAACGATGGGATGTTATCTTTATGACCATGTTATTGGAGGAATGGTTGAAAATGGATGGTGGTATGAATGAAGATGATATTCCAGATTGTATTCGGATGGAAACGGAAGCATATAAAAATCAGAACGATATGATTGGATTGTGGATGTCACAAGATTTGGTTGTGTCTGAAAATACACTCACACCTTTCAAAGAACTATTTGAATCATTTGAAAGTTGGAGAGAAGAAAATTGCACAAATCTAAAATTAGACAAAATAGATGTAAAGAGACGATTAATGGATTGGCAAAATGCAAGTAAGTTTGGATTTTCAAATGATGTCAATGGATCGGTAAATAAACCAAAGTTTAATTTTACAATTATCCAAGAGTAAATAAAAAAAACTATTCATAAATAAATTTTTATTTGTATAATGTAAATGATTTCATTTTTTTCTATTTTTTTTCTAATATTTTTCAAATTTCTACCATAATTTAAGAATTTTTTACATTAATTAATTTTCTTCTTGTTATTTTTTTTATTTATTTTTTT
>VMHT01207175.1_pt1 | contig 13481 bp, 21 predicted proteins | sample 4693611 | NCBI WGS metagenome assembly VMHT01 (sample SAMN12280063, study PRJNA550983) | marine metagenome | isolation source: seawater sampled from same location over 5 years 0.02-0.2 micron viral filtrate | place: USA: collected off the coast of southern California halfway between the port... ... | reverse complement strand
TTTCTTATTAATCGCTCTATGTCTTACTTCTATGATACTGTTGGCATTGCAAACGTCATGAATCGCTATCATCACCTAGATAATAAACTACAATATCACTTTCTTATAAATATCATTCGTAAGCGTAAAAGATTTTCGAAATGGATGAAACCAGAAACTGAGAGTGATATTGAAGTGATTAAAGAATACTATGGATATAGCAATGATAAAGCTAAACAAGTACTATCCCTTCTATCACCTGAAAACATAAAAATTATAAAACAGAAGGTGAGTAAAGGTGGAAGAAAATAATATAGTCGAATGGCAACCTCAAGACATGCTCGAGGTGGTCTTAAACGAACCAGATGATTTTCTAAAAGTAAGAGAGACGTTGACCCGAATAGGAGTCGCCTCTCGTAAAGATAAGAAATTATTTCAATCATGTCATATATTACATAAGCAGGGACGATACTTTATCGTTCATTTTAAAGAGCTGTTTATGTTAGATGGAAAAAAAGCTAATCTAGAAGCTAATGATGTAGAGCGTAGAAATACTATTACAACATTGCTTAGTGATTGGGGTCTTGTAGAGATACAGAATAGCCAAGAGTTGACTTGTGCTCCTCTACGTCAAATCAAGATCATCCCATTTAAGGAGAAAGCACAATGGGAATTATGTCCGAAATATAATATCGGAAATAAATAACTTTTTAGTTGCTTTCTAAACAATAAAAACTATATATAATATAGCGATGCAGAGTAATCTGGTCGCGTATCAATCTTGCTTGCTCAAAAGGAGATAACAATGACAGGCTTACAAACACTATTCCCCCGATCATCTTTCGTTGGTTTTGACCATCTGTTCAACGAACTAGAGTGGACAGCTAAACATGCTCAAGACCATTATCCCCCACATAACATTATTAAACAAGGTGATGAGCAATATCTCATTGAATTGGCTATTGCGGGATTTACAAAGGAAGAGATCTCAGTAGAAGTTAAAGATAGAACTTTGACTGTAAAAGGAGAACACGTTTCTAAAGGAAGAGAGTTTATTCATCGTGGTATTTCTACGAAGAAATTTAAACGAACCTTTAGGCTGTCCGAACATGTAAATGTAAACGGAGCAGACATTCAGGACGGAATTCTGGCAATTGAATTGCAGTATGTCATTCCTGAAGAAATGCGTCCTCGTAAAATCAATATTGGTCAAACGAGGAATAACAATGACACAACTAATACTAATACAAGCCAACTTCTTACAGAACGCAATTAGAGCTCTGTTAGATCTATTTAAAGACTTACGTACAACACGCAAGGAAATATCAACAGCTAGAAAGACTATTAAGGAGCTAAACAAGCTTACTGATAAAGACTTACTAGACATCGGTATTTGTCGTGGAGATATCTGGAGCGTCGCTCATAACAAGACTGACGGATTAAGGAGACATTTCTAATGACTGATGCAGTAATGAAATATGCCTTAGCACCTGTAGGTGGACTCTTTAGTGGATTTAATAGCTTCTTCCTATCATTAGGAAAAGCAAGAGCAGCATCTGAGCTTCATAGAATGGGTTACCATGAAGAAGCAAAGTATCTAATGCTGACTGACGCAAAAGACTTGTAAATGTCAATACAACTATGAAAAGGGGCTGTTGTGGCCCCTTTCCCTTTTTCAGTTGCATACTATATCGATATATACTATAATATAGTTTGTTGACACTAGGAGGCGTCATATGAACTTTTATACAAGCGTTAATCGATATGGTAATAGTATTCTATACAGAGGTATAGAAGATGGAGAGCGTGTAGCTAAGAAGGTAAAGTATATGCCTACTTTGTTCGTTAATGCTACTCATGAGACTGGTTGGTATAATCTACAGAATCAACCTGTATTACCTAAGACGTTTGATACTATGAGAGACGCTAAGGACTTTATGAAGCAGTACGAAGGTGTAGATAACTATACTGTATATGGTACTACTAACTATGTTACTCAATATATCAATGATCGCTTTCCTGATGCTCCTAAGTTTGATAGAGATAAAGTAAATGTTACTTCTATTGATATTGAGGTAGCTTCTGACGAAGGCTTTCCGTTCGTAGAGCAAGCAGCTCATCCTGTTATCTCTATCACGATGAAAAATAATATAGATAATATATATCGAGTATGGGGACTATATGACTACAATGAAGACGATTGCACAGTTGAAGGCGTTGACGCTATCCAATATATCAAGTGTAAGGACGAGATTGATCTTCTATTATCTTGGCTGGCTTACTGGCACGATCCAAAGTATTGCCCCGATATTGTTACTGGCTGGAACACTCGTCTATTTGATTTCCCATATCTCATTAACAGGGTAAAGAATATCATAGGCGGTGATGTCTATAAGAAGTTCTCTCCTTGGGGTATAGTAGATCAACGGAACATTATGATGGCTCGTGGAGAAGTAATTGCATACGAGATGGCTGGTATTCAGCAGTTAGATTACTATGACTTGTTTACTAAATTCGGTTATACTTATGGTATGCAGGAGTCATATAAACTAGATCATATAGCGCACGTAGTACTGGGAGAGCGTAAGCTCTCCTATGATGAGCATGGTTCTCTGCATGGATTATACAAGCATGACTTTCAGAAGTTCATTGACTATAATATAAAAGACGTTCAGATTGTTGATAGACTAGAAGAGAAGATGGGCTTAATTACGCTTGCTATGACTATGGCTTATAGAGGCGGAGTTAACTATTCAGAGACTTTCGGTACTGTGCAGATCTGGGACTCTATTCTATATCGTTTACTATTCAAGCAGCAGATAGCTTGCCCTCCTAAGTTCAGTAAAGAGAAGGTTCCGTATCCTGGAGCGTATGTTAAAGATCCTCAGACTGGTATGCATGACTGGGTAGTATCTTTTGACCTTAACTCTCTCTATCCTATGATTATTGTTCAGTATAATATGAGTCCTGAGACTGTATTGCCTGGCAAAGAGCATCTAGGATTAGATCCTGTAGAGAAACTCTTGAGTGATGCTGAGGTTAATATACCTGAAGGTACTACTATGGCTGCCTCGGGTGTTAAGTTTAGTAAAGATCAGGTAGGTATTATTCCTGCTATCATTAAGCAGTACTATAACGAACGTAGACTCATTAAGAAAGCTATGCTTGATACTAAGCAAGAGTATGAGAATACTCCTACTAAGCGTCTAGAGAATAAGATGACTATCTTAGAGAATCAACAGATGTCTATTAAGATTCTTATGAACTCTTTGTATGGTGCTCTAGGTAATAAGCATTTCCGTTACTTTAATAATCACGTTGCAGAAGCTATTACTACTTCAGGTCAGTTATCTATTCGTTGGGCTGAGAATGCTATCAATAAAGAGATGAATGCTGCTCTAGAGACTGACGATAAAGACTATGTGATTGCTATTGATACTGATTCGTTGTATGTGAATATGAACGAGCTTGTTAAGAAGTTTAATCCTAAAGATCCTGTTAAGTTCTTAGATAAAATATGTCGTGAGCATTTCGAAGGTGTACTAGAGAAGTCATATGCTGTTCTGGCTAAGAAGCTAGACGTTATGGAAAATCGTATGGAGATGTCTCGTGAGGTTATTGCTAACCGAGGTGTATGGATTGCTAAGAAGCGTTATATATTAAACGTTCATAATAACGAAGGTGTGCAGTATGCTGAACCTAAGATGAAGATGATGGGCGTAGATGCTGTACGTTCTTCTACTCCTCAGGTCTGTCGTGATAAGTTTAAGAAGATATTTAAGGTTATTATTGACGAAGGTGAGACTGCTACTCAAAGGTTTATTGCTGACTTCAAGAAGGAATGGAAGCAGCTTCCTCCTGAGTCTGTATCGTTTCCTAGAGGATGTAATATATCTAAGAAGAAGGACGGTGTACCTTTTACTTGGGCAGATAAGAAAACGATCTATAAGAAAGCTTGTCCTATTCATGTGAGAGGTGCTCTGTTATATAATCATTATATAAAGCAAGCTGGTCTAGAACAGAAGTATGAGCTAGTACAGAACGGTGAGAAGATTAAGTTCGTCTATCTTAAGACTCCTAACTCTATAAAGGAGAACGTTATTGCTTATGCTAACGATCTACCTAAAGAGCTTGACTTACATCGATTTGTAGACTATAATAAGCAATATGAGAAAGCATTCGTTGACCCTATCAAGCATCTACTCGATGCTCTTAACTGGGATGTTGAACCTGTAGCTACGTTGGAGGACTTCTTTGTATAGTATGACAATATTTAAGTCTCCTAGATGGTGGGACGCTCAGAATAGATTTGTATATGATAATAAGACTCATAGACGAATGGACTTTGACTCATGGGATAAGTTTACTTTGTTTCTATATAAACTATCTAAGAGAAAGCTTAACGGTAAGCAAGACGCAGAGTTAATTACTCCTGCTATATTCAAGCCTGATACTACTCGTAAGAACGAGAACGTTATTCAATGGTCTGGATGGGCAGCAGTAGATGTAGATGATCTAGTAATTGAAGGAGACCTAGAAGATGTTTTACGTGATCGTTTTGGTGAATATGATTATGTGGTGTATAGTACTGCTTCAAGTACGGATGATCATCCAAAGTTTCGGATTGTATTCAATACTGACACACCGATTGTGGCAACTAAACTTCGTCACTTCTGGTACGCTCTTAACCAAGAGCTCAACGAAATTGGAGATGCACAGACTAAAGACCTTGCTAGGATGTACTACATACCAGCGGACTATGATGGTGCTAGTAACTTCTTTTACCGTAATAGTGGCGAGCCTATTGACTTGGCTGTCCTTCTTGCCAAGTGGCCATATGATGATAGTAGAAATGCTCAGTCTTTTCTCGATAGACTACCTCCTGCTTTTAGAGAGCAAGTTATAGAGTATCGTAAAGGTAAACTAGATAATACTAACTTCGTGTGGACGTCATATAGAGACTGTCCTTTCTGGCCTAAGAATCTAGCTGTAGAGTATATCTCTATATCAGGCACTGGTTGGTATAGACAGATGTATCGTATAATGATTGCTGTAGCTGGAAAGGCTATAGAAAAAGGATATCCTATTACGGCTACTCAGATAGTAGAGCTATGTCGTCAATTCGATATAGAGACTGGTAAATGGTATGAGAATAGACCTATGGAGGTAGAAGCGAATAACGCATTAGAATACGCATATAAAAACGGAACAGTATAAGGAGATACTACAATGACTAAAGCAGCAGAAAGATTACATAAATCAACTACAGCTCGAACTAAGCGTAGAAACTTAAAAAACTTGTTATTAGAAAAACAAGAACGTCTGTATACTAAACTCCGTAGATTGAGAAAGAAGAAATGAAAGTAGGCTTTACAGCATCTACGTTTGATTTATTACACGCTGGTCACATTGCAATGCTTAGGGAAGCTAAGACGCAGTGTGACTATCTTATTTGTGCTATTCAAGTAGACCCTTCTGTTGATAGAGAAGAAAAGAATAAACCAGTTCAGACATTAGTAGAAAGATATATACAACTTTCAGCAGTTAAGTATGTTGATGAGATTATACCATATCAGACTGAACAAGACTTAGAAGACATACTGAATACATTTAAAATTGATGTTCGTATTATAGGTGAAGAGTATAAACACGGTACATTTACAGGCAGAGCTATATGTGCTAAGAGAGGTATAGAGATATACTTCAATAAAAGAGAGCATAGATTCTCTACAAGCGATTTGAGGAAGAGAGTAAACAATGCCTAAAATATTAATTGTAGGTCACGGCTTTGTAGGTAAAGCTGTTGACTATGGGTTCAGTCATCCTAAGGTAGAAAAGACTATATTAGATCCTATCTACAATACAAGCTTAGATGATTTAAGCGTCAACGAAATAAAAACGTATGACGCGATTTTTGTTTGTGTACCAACACCAATGGGAAGCACAGCTATACTAGATGATGTTATGAGTAAATTACCTGCTCAGTTAGTTATAGTCAAGTCAACAGTAACACCTGATGTAGTAAAGACTTGGCCTGGTCATGTGGTTTATAATCCAGAGTTCCTTACAGAGAAGTCTGCTAATGAACAGTTTGTTGATCCTCCGTTTCATATACTAGGAGGTGAGCAGTGGGCTACAGATAAGGTAGAGACATTATATACGCAATACAGTTTATGTTCTTATTGCCCTTCATATCATATGACAGGTGAAGAAGCTTCCTTTGTAAAATATTCAATCAATACGTTCTTAGCTATGAAGGTAACATTCTTTAATCAACTATACGATGCAATAGGAGAAACAGATGCAAACTTCGCAACAATTATTAAAGCTATTGGTGCTGATGATAGGATTGGGCCTAGTCATACCAAGGTCCCTGGATTTGATGGAAAACAAGGCTTTGGAGGAGCATGCTTCCCTAAAGATGTTTCTGCGTTTATAAACTATAATAAACAGTTGACCTTATTAAAGGAAGCAGCTATAATAAACAATAGTTATAGACAACAATATGAACTAGATGAGAGAGAGAAACAACAACATGTCAATTATGGACAAACTAAAAAAGAACTCGAAGATCAAGACTACGGATATCCTGTCTGAGTCTAAGTTCTTTACAGAAACGGATATGACGCCTACGAATGTACCTATGGTAAACGTAGCGCTGTCAGGCTCAGTAGATGGTGGAGTGACCCCAGGCTTAACAGTGCTGGCTGGACCTTCTAAACATTTTAAGACATCATTCGCCTTATTAATGGCTGGTGCTTATCTTGAACGTAATGCTGATGCCGTAATGCTCTTCTACGATTCAGAGTTTGGTTCTCCTCAATCATACTTTGAGCAATTTGGTATTGATACTTCTCGTATCTTACATACTCCTATTGCTAACGTAGAAGAGCTAAAATTTGATCTGATATCTCAGCTTGAGACTATCGATCGTGCTGATAAGGTAATCATTGTTATTGACTCTATTGGTAACCTAGCATCTAAGAAAGAACTAGATGATGCTATCAATGAGAAGTCAGTAGCAGATATGTCACGTGCAAAGGCTCTTAAAGGTCTATTCCGTATGTGCACTCCTTATCTTACTATGAAGTCAATACCTATGCTTGCTATTAATCATACCTACAAAGAGATAGGATTGTTTCCTAAGGATGTTGTTGGTGGCGGTACTGGTATTTACTATAGCGCTGATAATATCTGGATCTTAGGACGTCAGCAGGATAAAAAAGGTACAGAGATTCAAGGATATCATTTTGTTATTAATGTGGAGAAAAGTCGTTATGTTAAAGAAAAGTCAAAAATACCTATTACAGTTTCTTGGGAGGGCGGGGTACGTAAGTATTCTGGTCTCTTGGATTGTGCTCTCGCTGGTGGCTATGTTGTTAAGCCTTCTAACGGATGGTACGCTGTGGTTGACCCATCAACTGGCGAAATCGGAGGTAAAGTTAGATACGATGCTACGCTCGAAAAATCGTTTTGGGATCCAATATTTAATGGATCAGATTTCAAAGATTTCTTAAAGAAGCAATATCAGATAGGACATAAGTCCTTAGTAAGTATGGATGACATAGTGGAGAGTGTTGATGGTTAGTATACCAGGTATGTTCGAGCAGAACAAAGAGTTTGAGTTAATCCCCGGTGATGATGATCATTGGCATATACGAATCAAAGAAGGAGAGTTTATTGAATCAGTATTCTCCTTTGGAGAGATCTCTATCGATAATAAATCTGATATGATGAAGTTTAATGTGACCTTACATTCAAGTCCAGATGAAGAACTTACAACTGATAACTTGCACTTTCAACGATATGCAGGTAAAATACTAGAGAGCGTAATGTTTGAGAACTTGAATGGAATGAAAGATAATGAACAATAATTTAGAGCAGCTTATACTACGTCATCTATTGATAGATGAACCGTTTATGCGTAAGGTGCTACCCTTTATTAAACCTGAATACTTTGCAGGTGTGACAAGACAGTTGTTTCTTGAGGTAGGTAAGTTTGTTGCTAAATATAACAAGCTACCTACTATAGATGCTTTTAAGATTGAGATAGATCAGAGCGGTCGTTACAATGACGATCAGTATACTGCCGCTATGGAGATGTTACCTAACATCTTCGATACTAAATCTGATAAAGCAGATAAGGACTGGCTTGAAGATACTACTGAGAAGTGGTGTCAAGATAGAGCTATACATAATGCGATTATGGAGAGCATCTCTATAATTGATGGTAAGCATCAAGAGCTTACTAAGAACGCTTTACCTGATTTGTTACAGAAAGCGTTAGCAGTAACGTTTGACTCATCAGTCGGTCACGACTATATCGAGAATGTAGAGGAACGTTATGACTTCTATCACGAGCAAGAAGAAAGAATACCTTTCGATCTGGAATACCTTAACCGAATCACAAAAGGTGGTATTCCTAATAAGACTCTCAATATTGCGCTCGCAGGAACAGGAGTAGGTAAGTCACTCTTTATGTGTCATATGGCTGGTAACATACTAAGCCAAGGTAGGAACGTCCTATATATTACTATGGAGATGGCTGAAGAACGTATCGCTGAACGTATAGACGCTAATCTACTTAACATACCTATAGATCAATTAGAGAACATTGCTAAGCCTATATTCAAGAGTAAGGTAGATGATATTGCTTCTAAGACTAATGGTAAGTTAATCATAAAAGAATATCCAACAGGCGCGGCTAACTCTAGTCATTTCAGAGCGCTATTAAACGAATTAAAGCTTAAACGTAACTTTGTACCAGAGATTATATTCATTGACTATCTTAATATCTGTGCATCTGCTCGTATGAAAGCTATGGGAGGATCGATCAATTCTTATACGTATATTAAAGCTATTGCCGAGGAGTTACGTGGCCTTGCTGTTGAGTTCAACGTACCGGTCTTCTCTGCGACGCAAACGACACGTTCGGGTTTTACTAGCTCAGACCCTGGGCTTGAAGATACGTCCGAGTCTTTTGGACTACCCGCTACCGCTGACTTAATGATTGCTCTTATATCATCTGAAGAGCTAGAAGCTCAAGGACAGATAATGGTTAAGCAGCTTAAGAATAGATATAACGATCCTGGTAGATATAAACGATTTGTACTAGGCGTTGATAGAGCTAAGATGAGATTATTCGATGCAGAGAATCCAACAGAAGGTGTTGTAGATGATACACCAGCATTCGATAAGTCTCAAGTAAATGAACGATTCAAAGATTTTAAAATGGAGTAGCTAAATGGCACAAAAAGGTATTACTAATAATAAGAAGACGAGTATTGGCAAAGGTAATGTCAAAACGTCTTCAATGAATAAACATAAACGTCGATCATATAAAAAGTCTCGAGGTCAAGGATAATGCAAGCAAGACTTTTATCTCATAGTCAACCTGTAAGACATATACATTCTGGTGAACCAGGCATTATGGGTCTTGAGAATATTCAAGACCTTGTTGCTTATTGCGCTCGCGTCTCTAATCCATCAAATCAATCTAATACAAAAACAACTCCAAAGCTTCTTGAGTATCTCATTAAGCATAAACATTGGAGTCCGTTTGAGATGGCTTCTGCTTGTATTGAAGTTACAACAACAAGAGATATTGCTCGACAGTTGCTAAGACATAGATCATTTGCATTTCAAGAGTTCTCTCAACGCTATGCTGATATCAGAGACCTAGATGACTCTGTAGTAATCCGTAAAGCAAGACTACAAGATGAAAAGAATAGACAAAACAGCGTTATAACAGATGATACTTCTCTACATATTAACTGGGAACAACATCAACGTAACGTATGGCATTCCGCTATGACTGCTTATAAGTGGGCAATCGAAAACGGTATTGCTAAAGAACAAGCACGAGTTGTACTACCAGAAGGTAATACTGTATCTCGTTTGTATGTGAATGGAACAATTAGATCATGGATACATTATATCGAATTGCGATCAGCTAATGGTACGCAAAAAGAACATATGGACTTAGCTAAAGCAACAGCTGAGGCTATAAGTAAAATATATCCAAACATATCTAATTTTATTCAGGAGTAATCACATGCACGGTCGTCAGAAGCATCTATCAACATATTATTCAGATCACGGAGAAGGAAAAGCAGAAATCTGGTTTGACTTCAAAGAAGAGCTTGCCTTTATTAAGTATTTAGACGATAATGATGTTATGTTCTTTGAAGAGAGTTTTCCTAATAACTCTATTAGTTATGTGGAAGATGCTGCTGAGAACTGGGCTTTAGGAATAAAGAAATTGAAAGGATATAAACAAATTGCCTTATTATAGTACAAAAACATACGGACATAACATCGGACTATCAGCGGTGTTCCGTCAACCTAATGCAGATCATTCTCATTGTCATCTACTACATGGTTATAGTCTAGGATTTAAGTTTACCTTTGCTTGTGATCATCTTGATAATAAAAACTGGGCTGTAGACTTCGGAGGCTTAAAGCCTATCAAAGCATGGTTAGAAGATAGCTTTGATCATAAGACAGCTATTGATAAAGCTGATCCTCATATAGATGTCTTTCTTGATCTAGAGAAAAAAGGTCTTATTGACCTTAGAATCTTTGACGGTGTAGGTGCTGAGAAGTTTGCTTATCATGCATATGTATTTGCTGATAATCTTATTAAAGAGAAAACAGATGGTAGATGTTGGGTACATTCAGTAGAGTGTGCAGAGCATGGAGCTAACAGCGCTATCTATGGGGTTTAACTATGGCAGATAAGAAATATATCTACAGTGAGATCTTTCACTCTATACAAGGTGAAGGACATTATACAGGTGTACCTACAGCATGGATTAGATTCTTTCTTTGTAACTTACAATGTGATGGCTTTGGTCAAAAGTTTCCGACTAAGCCTGATACATATGAATTACCTTATGCAGACTTTGATGCTCACTCTGTTGATAGAGTAGAAGATCTACCTGTATGGGATAAAGGCTGTGACTCATCATATACCTGGTCTAAGAAGTTTAAGCATCTTATGGGTAATGCTACTGGTGCTGAGTTAGCTGAGAAGCTAGTTAATATTATGAAGAATGAGCATAACCCTGACGGATTGTTTATGCATCCTTTATCTAAGCAGCATAATCATCTTTGTATTACAGGTGGTGAGCCTTTGATGCGTCATGCACAGAATGCTTTCATCGACATATATAATAACCTAGGTGATAATATTCCGTCATCTATTACATGGGAAACAAATGGAACTCAGAAGCTATCAGATGACTATAAGAATCTGATACAAAGCGATTCGTTTAAACCTGAAGCGTTCTTCTCTGTGTCTCCTAAGCTATGGACAGTAGCAGGTGAGAAGAGAGAGAAAGCTATTAAACCTGAGATAGTTAGAGAGTATTATGATCTATCTAAAACAGGTCAATTGAAATTCGTTGTAGGACAGACAAAAGAAGAGTGGCAAGATCTTGATGAAGTCGTTACAATGTTTAGAGATGCTGGTGTACATTATCCTATATGGATTATGCCTACTGGTGCTCGAGAAGAAGAACAGTCCGCTACAGCTGGTGATGTAGCAAAGATGGCATTTGAAAGAGGCTATAACGTCGCTGGAAGAATGCATGTCTACTTATTTGGAAACGCAATCGGAACATAGAGGCCTCCCTCTATTAAAAAAACTAGGAAAATATAAATGGCTAAATGGAAAGACTCAACTCCCGTATCTCAGAAGATTCGAGAGGAATTAAAACATAAAGGTATCAGATTCTGGGCTGGGGATAATATCTCAGAGGTACTGTCTGAAGACGATAAGCAAGCTCTTATCGACGAAGCAACAGAAAAGTTCGAAGGTGTATTAGATGCACTTGTTATTGACCGTGAGAACGATCCTAACTCAATGGATACAGGTCGTAGATTAGCCAAGATGTATATCAATGAGATTATGGCAGGTCGTTATAATGCAGCGCCTAAAGCAACTGCATTCCCTAATGACGGTGAAGATGGTTATACAGGAATGATTGTAATACGTTCTGAGTTACGATCAGTATGTTCGCATCATCACCAACCAGTAGCAGGTGTTGCATATATCGGTATTATACCAGGAAAGAAAGTAATAGGATTATCTAAGTATACTCGTATTGCTCAGTGGTGTGCTCGCAGAGGTACTCTACAAGAAGAACTAGCTAATGATATCTGTAAAGAGATTCAGAAAGCTACAGAGTCAGAAAACGTAGCTGTATATATTCAAGCTACTCATGGCTGCTGTGAGAACCGAGGCATTATGGCTCATAGTTCTCTTACTCAAACAACTGTTCTTAAAGGTCATTTCTTAGATGATTCTATGACTACTAAGAAAGAGTTCTTTGATAATATTAAATTACAACAATCTTTTGCACCGAAATAGCAATTAATTTGTAACCTATTGAAATCCTTTGTTTCTTTTTTTTATTAAAAGCCCTTTTTTAGTTGCACTTAGTACAAAGAGCGCCTATAATAAGGTATAATAAGAAAGAAATAAAGGATTATAAAATGGCTTACAATGCATACACAGTTCACGGAAATGATGATGGAACAATAGGAGTTTTCTCTAGCTGGAAAAAAGCTACTGAATGCGCTTTGAATTACTGTGGTGATAATGCAGTTGAAGATCGTACTGATTACTCAATGGGTGATGCTAAAGATCGTGCCTGGGATATAAGATTCTTTGATGGTGATAACTCTGGTGCAAGTATAACGCGCTGGATAGTAGAATAAGATTTGATTGGAGATTATATTATGATTACATTAACATTAGAAACTGAAATTGAAGACGGCGTATCATCTTTTGAAGTATTTAAAGATGGTAAGCATGTCGCTGTTGTAGAATTGTATTACGATTATGGTGATACTCTTTGTGACGTATATGTAACTCTTGGTAACTTATCTGATGAAGATATTGATAGCATTATCCTCGGTGAAGATAATGTTGTATATCACTCACATGAGCAGGTAGCGTAGTGTGATGAAGTTTTATTATTTAAGATTCACAAACAAAAAGTTTAAGTTTCGAAATCCAGACTGGCAAAGCTATATTTGGGTCAAGTTTGGTATTACTCATCATAATGAAGTTCTTAAAAGATTTGATCCAGCTGTTGATGATGGGTATGTGAAGTCACCTTTATATCTTGATTGGAAAATTGAAGTAGAATTTTCTCAAAAGTTTGCTACTAAAGCAGAAGCAGAAGCAGTAGAACGATATTGGTTAACAGAGAGATTTCCTAATCCAGGACCTAATAAATTTTGGGTAGAAAGAACACTTGACTGTCCGTCAAATAACTACTATAATACAGCTACAGGTATATCTGAACTTCGGCTAATCTCTATTAACCAGCTTAAGGAAGTTCGTACCGAATTATATAACTCTAGAGGAGAAGTTTTAAATGAAAATAGCGCATGAGGCGCCTCTTAGCATCTTTGATAAGGTGCAGGCAGTAACTGATTATGATTATGCTCTTGTTCACCTATTCGAGGAGAACGAGGAGTATTATAATACA
>VMHT01096116.1_pt1 | contig 13486 bp, 10 predicted proteins | sample 4693611 | NCBI WGS metagenome assembly VMHT01 (sample SAMN12280063, study PRJNA550983) | marine metagenome | isolation source: seawater sampled from same location over 5 years 0.02-0.2 micron viral filtrate | place: USA: collected off the coast of southern California halfway between the port... ... | reverse complement strand
TTTTACCCAAAACGACAAAGTAAGAGTTTTAGCAGAGGAAGTCCCATACTGCAAAGGTTGAAGATTTTGCGCTTCAATGCTTTGACCAATAGCAATATACTGACCAGCCGCAAGGCTTGTATCAGCCGTTGTACATTTAGCAAGTAACGAATAGCCTGTACCTGTGGGTGTGTCTGTAGATCGTTCAGATGTAGCTGCGCCATCATTACTTAACAAAAAATAAAATCTATCAACCGTGTTATAGGTGTTATTTGCAGCCGCAGTAGCTGCGGTGGCTCTTTGCCAAACTTGAAAATCACTATTGATGACAAGATTCTTATTACCCTGCGCCTGACCTGAACCAATCAGCGCGGCTAATTCTGCTGCTTTACTCATTAACTCCACTCCTCTGTAGAGAGATTGCAATATACGGCATCTATTGTCTCCTAAAATTATCCTACTAAATGCCCACTAAACCAACTGTCATCATCAATATCGGTTTGACTTGTCCCACCACTTTGTAAAATTAAAAGTGTCGTTGCTGTACCTGCTGTCACATAATATGTAAGACTAGAGTTCATGGCAAAATAAGTATTGTCCTGTCCAAAATCAGGGTCAAACAAATGCGCTTGTAAATTAGTGCCGCCAATTTGCCATTGAAGTAAATAGTACCCAGCGGCAGAGTCTATGTTTTCTAATCTTAAATATGTGCTAAAATGATAAAACCCGTTAACAGGCGCAGTGAAACCATTGCTTGCAAAGTTGCCACCTTGATCGGTGACTTCATTGTCAAATATAACTGTAACATTTGAGTTGACTGCAATATTAGTTTGTTTGCTGGTTGGATGAACATAAAACGCTGGCAATGCTGGTTTAGTAACAATACCACCATCTGCAATGGTTATAGCATCATCACCATCAGTGAACTCAATCAATGGCGTTTTTATTGATGTTGACCCAGTGATTATTGGTGACGATATATTTCCACTAAACGCACCACCATTGATCGCACTAACAGTATCAGCTACAGCAAAGCTATCGTAGACGATCATCTCGACAACATCGCTAGTGCTTGCTCCTGTTACCAGCACAACGCTTGTGCCTGTTGTACTAGCGTAATCCGTCACTGGTTTGAGAAGCACACCGTTTTGATACACATCCATGTACAGTGTATCTGAGTAGGCAAGAGCTATGCCGTTAGCATCGTTGCCGCTAAAGCTGGTTTGTCCAGAGGTGGCTGCGTAGATGTACCTTGCGCGAACTCCATCGCCAAGGCTGCGTCCTATGTATGGCATTATGGTTTCTCCGGCCAGCTTACATCATCCAGTGATGTAGCAGTTTTAGTGATGTCTCTTAGGTCTTGGCGGTATTTTGTTTGTGTTGATGACATAGTAAGGTCACTTGATGCCCACCAATCTGTTTCAGCAATCAATCTGTCACGTTCCTGACGCAGTAATCGCATTGGCTCTGCCGCTTTCAATTCATCTATTTTTGCATTTATCGCATCATTAGATGGCTGTGAAATGTCTTTGCTATGCCACTCAATTTCAGTGCCTCTTACTGTCCACTCAGCAGTGGGCGTTAAAGCCCGTATAGCTGTTGATATGTCCGTCATCCAGCAATCTCCATGAGTGTAATTGTAAAGTGACCATAACTACTATATGAAACATAAGTTGTCACACCGCTTGTTCTAACATACACAGTGTAAGTTGTTGCGCTTGTTGTGCTGGGGCTATCTAAAACTTGGGTTGTACATGGAATATTTAAGGCATCGTGGTCAATTAACATAAGCCCCGCATTACCATTTCCTATATTAGTTGACCCACGATAAACAGTACCATTAGCAGAACCACCAGAACCAGCAACATACCAACTACCAATACTAACGATACATAGAATTTTACTGCTGGTAGATAATGGGGTTATAGCTTGTGAAAGACCAGTTGACACAAAACTTGTGCTTGCTGTGTTAAAATCAGATGTTATGAAATTACTAGCAACTTGCAAAACAGAACCAGTGCTATTCAAGATAGGCTTGCCAGCGTTTGTCTGGATAGCATCTGTTTTTACTATTCCAGAAAATGTGCCTGTCGTTGCAGTTAGCGCAGAGGTGCTAGGATGCTCAACGCCTATAACGCCTTTGCCAATGTACGCCATTAGGTGATCTCCATAATACTTAGTGTGCCTGAGATTTTATCAGCCACGCTACAGTCCACCGTAATTTGATCCGTTGTTTCGAGAACTACTTTGTTCCCTGACAATAACTCCAAACTGCCGCCGACAGGGATTGGCGCATCTTTTACAATTACGCTAGTGCCGTTAGCTGTACTGCCTGTGCCACCCCTAGAAGCTGTATTGCTTACTAAATTAACGGTTGCAGTAACCTGGCTAGTGTGAATGTTTGCAAGCACTAAACCTAAGATAACGGTTGTCGTTGATGAGGCCGCTGTATAGACCACATACGGCGTTCCGCTGCTTGCTGGTTCGGCTGCAAAACTAACAACCTTGAATGTATTAGCCATTTATATCTCCTATCCTAAAGCTATAGCTAGGGCTGTTGCTTCATCTACAGTTGCTTTTGTTCCAATTGTTCCAATGTTGGTTGCTACTGTGTTCACATTGCTAATTGATCCAGCCACTGTAGCTATATTTGTGACAACACCAGACGCGCCAAGCGTTGCCATGTTTGTGACAACACCAGAAGCACCAAGCGTTGCCATGTTTGTAACATTTGCGCTCGTAGCCAAAATGTTTAGGTCAGTCACAATATCGCTTGTCGCAAGGGTGTTTAGATCTGAAACAATATCGCTTGTGGCTAGCGTGTTCATGTCACTAATAACATCAGATGTTGCAAGCAAGGCCATATCAGCTATGACATCGCTGTCTGCTAAAAGCGCCATATCTGCAATAACTGCACTTGCTGCAAGCGCGGCTATTTCACTGTTAGAACCAGCAACTGTGTTTATATTTGTTTGCTCTGAGCTTGTTGGCTTAACATCTTCCCATGCGCTTCCTGTGTAAACTTTCATTCCGCTTGATGTGTTAAAATAAAGATCCCCAGCATCTAAATTTGAAGATGGATCAGAGCTTGCAGCACCGTGATATTGACCTTGAAATGTCGATAGGCTTGTTGCTGCGGCTGAAGCTTGTGTTGTCGCGGTGGTGGCTGATGTCGCGGCTGATACAGCGTCAACCAGTAATGCGAAATGGTCTGTGTCTGTAAGAGCATCGCCAACGACTGAATCAGCTACACAGATATAGATGTTATTAAGCTGCGCGGTTGTTGTTGCTTTAACAATGTCACGCTGAACAAAAGCCGCTGTTGTTGTTGTCGCGGAATTACCTTTAAATGTTCCCAGCTCTTGTGCCACGCTAAGCTCACCAGAACTGTCAAACGCTAATATCTTCGATGCCCGGTCTGTTGCACTGTTTGTAAATTCAGTGCTTGTCATTGTGTTTGTGCGCGACAGTTTGATAGAGCGGTTTAGCTCTTCATCGTGTTGTTGAACCATCCGCACCAAACGATCAAGCGCTGTTTCAAAGCTAGATGCCGGGAATGGATCGTTAGCAACAAGATCAAGGGTTTGTGTAATGCTAAGCTCTGACCTGATAACAACAGTCTCGCCACTGGCCGGGCGATAGTCTGTTGCAGAATAATGTGCGTCAGAGCTGGTGCCGGTATTGTACTTGAACAACACATTGCCGCCAGAGGACGCACCAGCCCCAGTGACTATAAAATGTGTGTTAAGGGTCTTTGTTGTTTCAGCGCCTGTTGATGAGCGCACAATCACTGTTAAATCCGCATCCGCAAAGATAGGAAAGTCATAAGCGAATGAATGCGTAGACCCATTGCCACTGTATGATTTGGTGATGTTTGTGGTGCTAATTGTCATAACATACCTCTATCTTTTAGCCCTTCAATGTCTTTAGCTGCGCGGCCAAGCTTTTCATTGCCCGGCAAGCCAACAAGGCGTGAAAATGCTGCTTCTAAAAATTGGTCATTTAAAGAGCTAACCAGAGCGCGTTTTTGTTTATCATTTGCGCGCCGCCATTTGCGATTAGCCGGTGTCATAAGATTGGCCAGCGCTGTTTGGAAGGTGACATAACCAATACCGCTAACCTTTACTCTAACCGGGCTTCGATCTAATCCTTCAAGACTTGGCGGCACTTGCTCACGATCACCTTTTGCAAGCCATACAAGATTGCTTTGTTGCAGGGTGCTAAGCACAACACCTTTATATTTTTTTGGCGCTTGTGGTATTGGCCAATCTAACCGCACTAACTCTTTTACATATTTTGGTTGCTCTTCAGAGCTAGACACAGTGATAGGGCTGAAAGCATTCCACATTCTTAATGCTGGCGCTTCTTCATATGTTGGGCCATCAGTAACTAGATTGCCTAATGTGTCGTATCGCGGGATTTCAGCATTTATGTCATCAACAAAGGGGTTAGTTGCAATAGCTTGATATTTCCAATTGTTCATCAATTCTTGAAATTTCAGCCCCATTTCACCCTTTGGCTGTCCAACCATTTGCCAATCGTAATTGTTGTCAACCCCTCGCTTCAGTTCGCCAGCGTCAGTTAAATCTCTTACCTCTTGCTTTGTGTAAAACTCAAAGTCAGCTCCAGCGCTTGTAACTGTGTTATCGCCAATTCTCTCAATTGTTCTAGTTAATGCTGAAGCTGGATTTGGTATTGGAACGCCAAGGTTCATGGAACCCATTGGGCCTTTCGTTAAATAATTAGCATCCCCTGTTGATAGCGCAGATATTACATCTGCCATTCCTTTTAAAAACGGCAACTCTCTAAAATAGCCAACAGCATTTAAAACCGCGCCAAAAGTAGAATATTGGTATTCTTGAGCGTTTCTGGCCAGCGTACCATATTGAACGGCACCGGCTGTCAGGCCAATCACACTGGCTAATGGGCCAAGCCCGGCATAGCTGTAATAATTTAAAGGGCCATTAGGATTGTGGTATTTGTCAAACAAAGGCAATGGTTCGCCATTTTCATCAACAGGAAACCCTTCGCCCCTAAAAACAAACGAATATGGTTGCCACCCCGGTGGTAATTTAGCGCGCTTCTTTTTGTCTACATAACCAGTTCTTGACATAGGAATGCCGCCAGTTATGTAGCCTTGACCAGCGTAGTTTGCCACCTGTGCCATTGTCATGCTTGCAAGAGCAAACCGTCCAAGACGCATTTGTCTTTTACTAGCATCTGATCCGATCATTTCTTTATGAAGCAAACCCAAAGGAGTTCGTTCAAATGTTCTTAAAATGTCGTTTGTTGGCGCTGTTGCAAAAGGCAGTATATACCGGCCAAACCATGTGTTTTGAAACTTCGCTGCCGCTTCCCCAATAGCGCCAGTGTCAGACATAAGTGTGTCATAACGGCCCTTAACATCTATCTCTGGTGCAAATTGCCTTGGCGAAAGCATGACCATATCTGCTTCATCTTGCGCTTGCTTTGCTGTCATTCCAGACGCTAGAGCTGCTTTCTTTTGATGGTTTGCAAGAACAGCAAGTTCACCATTTTGCGAAAGCACTTTGAAAAAATCATCGCCAGCGAGTAGCCCCCTTGTTGGAATGCCTGTTACATTGTGCAAATAAGTCATTGCAAGGCCAAACGGCGTGTCGCTTAACTTTGTGTTGCCAGATCGATAGGTGTTAAAATCAGACTTAACAATAGAATCGCCAGCCTCTCCCCTTACAAAAGCTTCTCTAGCCGCTCTCCAAGCATCGCCAAAAGAAACAAAATAGCCAGTCATTCTGTGGCCGACATCGCTTATATATTTTTGTTTTGTGTAATCAATTTCTTTGCCAGCAGCTTTAAAAGCTGTGCGCTCAACAGTTCCATAAATACCGGCAAGGAACTCTTCTGGCACTTGCATCAGGCCAAACAAAGCATTGCCTAGAAGATTTTTGAATTGCGTCTTAGGGCCAGACAACAATCCATTAATGTATAAATGCTCAACGCCATTTCTAAATTTGCTCATTATGCCTTTTTGAGCGGCTTCATTCATTGCGCGATCACCGCCTTTTTTATGAGCGTCAAGCAACCCTTCAGCGGCCATCATCATTGTCTTAGCACCGCCAGACGCTTCAATCACATCCATGTTCATTAAAGCGCTGACATCTGGTGCCATGCCATCAGTGACCGGGATATTAAAAGATTGCAGTAGTCGAGCTGCTTCAGTTTGCGCGCCCTTGATCTGCAATTGAATGCCGTTGTGTATGGCTAGTTGGCGGCGAAATTGAAGAATAACAGCATCGCCGCCTTGTCTTAACTTTACTTGTTCAGCAAGATTTCGCAATTGCTTTGCGCTATCTGCCAATAACATCCGCGCGGCAGTTGCTTCAGCCGCATTGGTAAAAGTTGTGCCGGGCTTATTCTTTAATACGCTTCGTTTTAGATTTAGATCGTCAGCCAATAATTGAACCGCATCAGCGGTTGTTTCAACATTAGTAACAACCCCCCTAGTTGCCGCTAACTGTTGTTCTGGCAAGCTGTCCGATACTGCTTGGATCAAAGCCTTTACATCATCAGGTTGTCTAAGGTTATTCCAGTTGAATGGCGCGCCGTCTTTAATGCTTCTTAAATATCCCTCTCCTAAAGAAGCAGCCTCAATGACCTCATCAGCCTGACTTTGGCTGGCTAAGCCAGATGAATCTTCTGTTAGCCTAAAACCTTGATCTTCGGCTGTCACACCTCTTTGGCTTGCCACTATGGTGTCGCGTAGCTGTTGATCAGCCGTTTGCTCAACTGCATCACTAGCTGCCGCAAGATCTTGCGCGGCTCTCTGGCCATCCGGGCTTAAATCTGTTGCTCTATTTCCTTGAGCGGCAAATTTAGCTTGGCCCTCTTCTGACAAGGTTCTTTCAGCCGCCGCTGTTTGCGTATCTTTATAGTTTAGGTTTGGCCCTTCTAAATTGCCCTCTGCCATTACGCGCGGCTTTGCACCAATGACATTAGTAGGCGTTCTAGTGCTTTTTGCGGTAAGCACACTGAATAAAGCCTTTAAAACCTCGCCGCCAAATGAAGCAACTTGAACACCCGGATCAGACGCAAATTCTGTAACACCACCTTGTGCAACATCACGCATAGCGTTTTCGTTGAGTTGAGCGAGTTGCTCAGACTCAGATGGTGGCATCTGAATTGACATGAATTGTACCCATAAAAAAAGGGCGCTGATGCGCCCATGTTAGAAAAACCCTACACGATTTCGTTACATTCGGGAAGAGTTATTGTGATTCTATTCGCCGATTCACAGAACCGCTAACATATAGCTGTTCAAATGTTTTGCCAGATTGCTTTGCCGCAATCTGTCTTCGTAACTGTTGCACTACAAAATCGTCCTCTGTAGCGCCGTCATCTAGCTCCTCTTGGAGTTGATTTTCCAAGGTGGGCATCATAGCTTGTTCCGCCATTGATCCACTCAGCTCCTTTTCTGTCTGTATTCTTGAACACCTTTGTATCATAAAACGTACTATCAGCATAGCTAATTTCAGACATTGAGCTTAAATCTTTCATTACCTTTCTAAATAATTTTGCCTTTTCTTTGTATATTTCAACAGCTCTGGCTGGATCGAAATCAGGATCAAACTCTGGAATATACTGCATTCTAACGCCGGTTAAACCAGCAGTCTCAGCATTGCCAGATGCTTGCGATATGGCCCTGTCAGCTTGCCTGTTATCGGTAACCATAGTAAATCCATCAAGGCCGCGCGCCCTAAGAATAGCGGTAATTCTTTTAACAAACTCTTTGCTTTGTTTTTTAGTAAAATAAACCTCTATGCCGGGCCTTGCATTAGGCGCGGCGGCATCAACGCTTTTGCTCCAAAACACAGCATCTTGGTCATATTTCCTACCAGCTTCAACCAAACCTTTTACAACATTTGTTTCATCAAAACCTTCTCTTGTAACAACCTCAAAATTAAGAGATCTTTCCTCGACTACCGCGCCCTTACCTTCTTTAGCAAAACTATCAAAAAACTCCCCAAGAGAATTATTAGCTTGGTGTGCCATTACTGTTGGATCATCTTTTAATGGCGCTGATACCTCATCTGCCAATTGTGCAAGCTGAACATTAGACGGCACAGCGTCTGGCCTTTCCATAGTAATGCCAGCGCTGTATCGTGTCGGCTCAGCCGCAAGTCCATCCAGCTCTGTTTTTGCTGCATCCTTTGCTTTAATGTTGGCATTCTCTGCCTCTTTTGATCGAATTGCATATTCTTCGTTGGTTTCAGCTTTGCGCTTTAGGGGTGGTGTAAATTTTGCGCTTATAAATGAACGTAATTCTTTAACCCTTTCCGGGTTTGCAGCGCCTGACAACCCTGCCTCATAATCGAAAGAACCGCCCTCACCAGCTTTTGTTGTCCAACCATTTTTTGTCCACAATGCTTTTTCTTCAAACCATATTATAGCTTGCAAATCATCAGGGCCAAGCTTGCCAAGAGATTTATCATATCCACTAATTAAGCCAGATGCATTTATGTCATCAACTGCATTTTGAAAAACTCTTTGGCCAAAACCAAACTCACCACCGACATCAGGGTTTTCCATTGTTGAATCTTTTCTGTGAGATCCACCGACACCTTTTTCATTAACTGGCGCTATTCTAGGATCACCATTAATTCTTCTAAGATACCTAGCTGCCCAAACATCAACAGTGGCCGCATTAGTGTAACCAATTAGGTTGCCAGTAAAATTAACTGTCTTGGGCGCCTTACCCGCTTTAACCTCTCTGAACAAATCTAATATCGCTCTTGTTGCCGCTGGACTGTTCATGCCAAACAAAGCGCCAGAATCCTTACTTATCAATTTAAAAGGATCGGATTTACTTTTATGCATTGGCGTTAATGTTTTTGCGTCAACTTGAAGGCCAGAAGCTAGCCTCTCTTCATAAGCTTTTAAAGCCTCATCGTAATCGCCGTTAGTATATTTTTTTAATATAATTAAAGCGTTTTCGTAATTAACTTGGACATTTGTATTTGCAGAGGTTGCACCCAATATATCTGCAAAAACATCACCCAAACCGCCATATTCTTTACGCAACCGGGTACGCATAGATCGATACCAAGTTGCCTCTGCTAAAATTTGTTTAGCCTGTTTATCACCGCTTTTTGCTCGTTTTACCAAAGCGGTAACATCTGCAATCATTGTTTGCGTTTGGTTTGCTTGATGCTGAACTTCATCTAGTCCTTGTCGTGAAATATGAAATTGGTATGGAATTTCTGCCCAATTAGGCTCTATGGTTCCATTTTTCTTTACAGTAAAAGCTGGTTTACCACCGCCCAACATGAGCTGTGGTTTTACCCAGCCGTCTGATTCTAAATGTCTCGCATTGGTATTTTCAACAACCTCCACAGCCTCAGACAATTGACCTTCTGATTTTGCCGTTTGAGCAAGCCTGTCAATTTCTGGTTTTGTGGCTATAATTTCTTTGCCGTCAGATTTGCGAACTAATCGGCCAGCCGCTGACAAAATTTGATCGAACAGTGGAGTAGGATCAACGCCAGCTCCCAGCGTCACGCTAGTATCAAGGCGCTTCCAAGCAATCCGGGCATCAGCCGCATCAACCATTTTGCCACCAGCTCGTTTACTAGCATCAACAATTTTATTGAATGGTATAAACTTGGCTACCCTAATAGCACCTTCAACGACTGTACCAATCGCGCCACCTTCAAGGGCCATTTTGGCGCGCTTCACAAATTCTGGATCAGTTTCGTTTTTGGCTATTACCTCGACAAAAGATTGCAGTATTGGCAACTGTTCTTCTGGTGGCAAACCTTCAAGATATTCAGTGATATTGTCAGCAAGGATTGGGTCATCAGGTGACATTGCCGTAAAGTCAGCTATCGCGCCCCATATAAAACCCCTAGCTGCCGCATTGTAGGTTGTCATTGCTTTTACTAGCTTGGCCGCTGGCACAGCCGCTACAGCGAACTGTGTGCCGCCCTCAACTAACCCGGCAAAGATTTCATTATCATATGGCTGGCTTGCCCATTCAACAACGGCATCAGGAACCGGGATAAGATCATTGACGACAGTCTGGTATGTGTTAACAACGCTCCGCATGCTGTCAATATCACCAAAAGCGTTTTTCACCGGCTCCATGCCAACGGCGTCTAATCCAAAATTAAGGACATTCTTAGCCAGCTCAACAGGCGCGCCAGCAAGCAGAGCAAATGAATTAAACAATTCAGCGCTGCCTTTTGAGCCGCCTTTGTACCCAGCTTGGAAACCTTGGTCTATTAAGCCACGACCTTCTATCACTTCCTCGCCCCCGGCGGTATCAAACCCCATATTGTCCATGCCGGGTGGTTGCTGATCTGGAAATGGCTCAACACCAATTGAGCGCAATTGAGCTGCAAGAAAAAATTTCTCATCTATTGCGTCAGCGTCAAACTCATCCTCTGGCAAGGTCTGAAAAATTGAATTGCTTTTTTTTGCTTCTATTTTTGGTGAGTTGCCAACAGGGTCATTTTGAGGCTCGTTTGCTGGCGGCATAGATCCTGTCACCATTTCATTTTTATCAAACAATGGCATTGGATTGGTATCTGGGCCGGGAATGTTTTTAATATCCATTATCTTTGTCCAATCATATCGACTAGATATCTTAACTGAGCAACGCTTGTGGCAAGGTAAGTTGCATCATTAGCTTGGATATAATCTGATAAGGTTTGAAGCACTGTGCCAGCATCAACAGCCCCATTAGGTAAACGAGGAAACCTAATGCCAGTGTCACCCTCTAAAGCAACAATTGTGTTCTTTAATTCAATACCAAGAACCTGATCCAATTTTGTCCATTCAGCGTCAACAATTCTTTTAAATTCATTTTGCATTTCTGTTGCTGTAGCTCTTGGGTTGTTTCTTTTAAATTGGTTCCACAAACGCATTGATTGTTGAAATGATTGCTTTGCTTGCTGTTCGTATTCCTCAATATCATTGCCTTGCTCTTCGGCGTAGCCAAACTCATATCGAAACCCTTTAGCCGTTTCAGACCATTTGTCTTTGCGGATAGTGCCGACATCATTCATCAGGGATCTAAAAGTATCTTGTGTAAGATTGGCGGCTTCCCCGGCTAAAATGTCATGCGTCAAATCTCCAAATACAGCAAGCGCTTCCATTCGCTTAACAGTAGCGTCATCGTCACCCTCATCTGTCGTTCTAAACACAGCGGTGCCATCCACATCGTCTTCAAGCTTTTCAATAAGATTTTGCATTTGCGGTGAAATGAAATTTTGATCTCTTAAAAGTCGCAAATCTTTTTTGAATTGCTCTGGACTAATGTCTGGCTCAAACAATCCATTTAAAAGTTTTGTGTTGCCAGCTTTTATCTTTTTGTCATCGTCAGCATTTCTAGTTTTTTTGCGCTCGTATTCTTTGTAAGCCATATCCTCAAGCTTAGCGAGTAACTCGTTTCGCGCTTGTTGGCTTGGAACTTGGCTTAACATCTCCATCGCAAAACCGGCGTTGGGATGCTTTGATGCCAAAAGCGCAAGCATTTCACCATCATTAGACACAAGCGAATCAAATGCTGATAAGGGGTTGTCTTGCTGTTTTAAAAACAAAGTCATCGTGTTTTCGGTGACTTGATTTGCTATTTGCAAAAGGTTGGCTTGATGATCATCAAGAGAAAGTCTACCTTCAGCGACAAGCTTCAAGCCGTCATTTCTATACTCAAGAACATCATTTTTAAAATTGTCTAACATTGCTGTTGCGTTTGGAAAACTGTCGCTGTTGTCGAGGTTTGAGTAAGCAAGTATGAGATTTTTTTGCTTTACTGTATGAAGCGCAAGCATTGACGCATTTACGCGCTCATCAATCTTGACGCGCAATTTTGCACGGTTTTTTGCAGCGCTTGCTGCAAATTTTGTGTTGAATGTTTTTTGCGCTAAAGGGTTTAGATTGCTAATAGATGCTGCCCTAATATCGTTAACATTACCCATCCAATTGTCAGGGCCGCTTAGATCATTGTTAAAAATTGCTGTTGGATCTGTTGCCCGGCTTAACCGGCTTACCTCTGATTCAAGTGCGGCATCAGCCCCAGCCAGAGCCATATCAGCCGCAAGATCTGCTTCAGATCTAATCCGCTTATCTAGGAAATTAGATATTAGTGATGCCGCTGTTGATGCTGTTTGACCTTCAGCAAGTGCCGCTTGGATATATGGACGGCTGTCTTTTTGAGCGCGCGTGTAGCTAATCATCCCGGTATCTGTCGTGGGTGTAGCTTGGCTCTGATAAACCGGCACTTTAGGCATTAAGCAACTCCATAATCAAACACTGAAATTATCCCAATAGGATTGTGAGAACATGCCATAGTCTCTGGCGTTACCAATAGTAGTGCCAAGCCCTGTAAGCAAAGCAGTTGTGCCTTGAGCCGCATACGCTGATGCTTGGGCCTGACCGCCCATGCGGCTGACCTTGGCGCGCATCCCGGCCTCAACCTTGCGATCTTCTTGCTCAAGAATTGCTATAGATGTGTTGTAAGCATCAATCGATAATTCATATTCAAACTCAGCGGCTGACGCTAATTCTGCTGTGACAGGCGCGCCCCGGCTAAGCTCTATGCCACCACCACCAAATATTGCGGTGCCGGTTCCTCTGAACCTTCTAAATGCTTTGCCTTTGCGCTCGTTAGATATCTCAAGATTACGGCCAAGGATTTCAATTTGGCGGTCTGCAATATCAATGTCGCGCTCAATGATCTTGGCGTTTTCTTCTCCAATAGCAGCCGCAAAAGCAGACGCTCTATCACCAGCTTTTTTTTCTTGATACGCGCCATAAAGACTAAGGCCGATTGACGCTATTTGCCAAAAGCTCATTACTTACCTCAACTATCAAAAGTGTTCATGCGTGGATAAATTGCCAAAACTGTCAGCGGCAGGGGCTGGGTTTGCTGAATAACGATCTGATCGTCTTCCTCAAAGCCGCCCCGAAACTCAATCTCTTTATCGCCAGTAAACAGATCAACGGCGGCAGACATGGCCATTGCGCTTGTTCTGAATGGTATGCGATCAACTGTGGCAACAGAGCTGCCAACCTCAACACCGACAGTTTCATGGAGGCGTAAAGTGATATCGTGAATGCGTTTGATCTTTCCCTGACTTGTGCCATCAACACTGCCGCTTTCAAGTCTTAGTGTTGTCAGCCTGCTTGTGTATCCCAAACCAACCGCCGCTGTTGTTGCCGATACATCTAACGAAATGCCGCCAGAGGCCACAGTTTCATTTGTGTGTGTTGCACCATTGGCCAGAACGCTGACGCTTTGACCATGTAGATGGTACAATCCAGAAAGGCTTGTTGCCGCAGATCCAGCATAAGCCAAACCGCTATCAACAAAGAATGCACCTGATGCTACAGATCCAAAATCAAACGGCTTCATGCGTTCAACATAGCGCTTGGTCACCGAATTGATTGTACGCTTCACAATCATGTAAAGCTCATCCTCACTGTCCTCAGTTGGCAGCGTGGCAATACTCTCAACCAACCCATAGTCATA
>VMHT01044918.1_pt1 | contig 13487 bp, 3 predicted proteins | sample 4693611 | NCBI WGS metagenome assembly VMHT01 (sample SAMN12280063, study PRJNA550983) | marine metagenome | isolation source: seawater sampled from same location over 5 years 0.02-0.2 micron viral filtrate | place: USA: collected off the coast of southern California halfway between the port... ... | reverse complement strand
TGTAGTATCTGGTCATGCCTTGATTTATCTCCTCGGCAGCCCTGTTAAGCTCATTATTTCTATCCTTGAGCTCATCCATTCTGATGTCATAGCTCTCATAGGTCTTGTTGTCGTCATTGATCATGAAGTCAATCGCCTTGCCCATGGCATTGGCTGCAAACATGACGTTGTTTCCAGTAGCTCTCAACCTCATTGTGGACGCGCTCATGTTGGTCCAGAAGTCCCCTTCCTTAGCGGCTCCGACAGTGTTGTTTCCGTCAAGGTTGATGTAAAGCCCAGTGTCGTCAAAAATGTCTTGTTCCGCCTGAGACATCTCCTCTGGGGTCATGTTCTTTAGGTCAAAGACGTTTTCCTTCGCATACTTAGAAAACCACTCCTTCATGTATGCAGAGCGGTACGCATCCTTTCTTTTCATCTTCTCCGCAAGGGCAGCCACAAAAGCAGGATCGCTTGCAAAGTTTTTGTCGTTTCGTTTGTCGTAAATCATCTTGACCTGAGACATAACGTCGTCAGGTGCGCCACTTACAAGAACAGGATAATCAGACGATCCAAGGTTAAAGCTTTCGTCCATGGAGTTCTTCATGGCGCTTAGATAGCCTTCATCCCTGAGCATTTCGTTATGAATCTCAGTATCAGTCTTTTGTGCAAAGATGTGTGTGCCAAAGTCCAGCGGAGAAAACTTACCTGTATTGCGCTGTTCCCCCAGTGCCGACTTCCAGCTGTATGAATTTACTCTCTCTGGAAGCTGCGTGATTGCAGCAAGAGACTTGTCCATCTTGATTGTGGACTCGTAAAACTCCTTGTTTTCGTCTTCAAGAATGTCCTCTGCGGCATCGTTCCAGGACTGAGCATTGTAATTGTACTCCTCTACTTGATTGTTGTAGAGCTCAAACACAGTAGACTGCTTTTTGGCCCTAAAGTTTCTTTTTTCAGCCTGAGAGTTGTATGCCTCAAGGCTTTTGTTGTACGTCCCGTCAGTCGTGACAAAGCCTCCTTTCGGAGGCAATGGCCTGATCAGCGGGTTTCTGAAGTCATGTTGAAACTCATCGTATATATCCTGAGGGAATGACGGCTGTTCAGGCTTATCCCCTATTTGAGACACGAGTCTTGACTCAAGGTCATCCTTCGGTTCTTCTTTGGGATGAAGAATCGGTTCCCACATCTCAGGGGCAAACTCCTCCGAAAGTCTTTTTTCAAGCTGTTCGTCTGGCAGTCCCTGATTTCTGTAGTCTTCAATTATTGATTGTACCTCAGACTGAGGCGAGCTAAATCCTGAACGTAGTGGCATAGTGCAAATATAAGTTAGCGGATGGTTTCGTAAACCGTTTCGCCAGTCTTGAAGTCAACGTATGGTCTGCGGCCTTCGTCAAGCTCTTGCATTACCTCCTGAAAGCGCTTTGGGTCTTTTCTCATCCACTCTTTCCACCAATAGGCGTCATCTCCAAAAACTTGTTTAAGCTTAAGATCAAGAGAGTACTCTCTCATGGGCTCCATGTCCCCTGGAAACTGCTTATTGTAGTCGATGATGGTATCCGCTGGCTCTCCAGGAAGTAGCCCAGAGTCTTCAACCTGAACGTTAGGAAGGGCGGCCTGCTGAGCAATAATCTCTGACTTGTCTTCCTTGTACATGTTGAACATGTGCTCTCTTCCAGCTCTTACAGCGTCATCGGCCTTAGGATCAACCTTTTTTCCAACCTCTTGGAAGAAGTTGGGCTGAATTTCTTTTGGAATCAACTGGTACTCAACGCTTTCTGTCTCTGGAGCTTCTGTCAATCCCGATGCCATTTGAATCTCTGTAAGTTCTCCAGGCACCATGGTGACGACCTTTGCAAGCATGTTTCCGTCCCTGTCTAAGGCAACTGCCCGAACCTCCGAATCAGACCCAGCCTTAAACTCCGTTGCAGGAATTTCAACCATTCTGTTGATGTTGTTAAACTGATCTGGAGAGTATGCTGGGAAAACACCTGGGAAGAATGTATCTGCAGTCTTCTGGAGAACAGACTTTTCATTCTCGTAAGCCTGATTGATCTTCTTTCTTTCTTCTGGGTTTTCCTTTTCAAAGAGCTCGAACTTAATTCTGCTATCAGCCTCTGAAGGAGAGACTCCAGAGCCACCCATTGAGCGGTCTTTCTTTTGACTTTCGTCAAGTCTTCCTGTAAACTCAGAAATCAACATATCGCGCCCAGCATCAACCATTTCTTGAACCTTTCTAGACATGGGTGTGTCCGAAAAAATCAGCTGTGATGCGTCTTCGTTGGATGTGATTCCGTAAGTCTCAACAGGCTTTTTTCTAAACATGCCCTTTGCAGCATCAAACTGCTTCCCCTCAGAGATGTAAAATGATCCAAGCTGATTGAATACGTCTCTTCTGAACTTTTCATTAGTCAGAATCTCATCATTGTACCACTGACCCACCTCTCTAGCACCGCCTCCCTTTCCAACCTTTTGTGTAAGCTGAGTTGAAGCGGCGTAGTCCTGTATGCTGTTAAAGTTGATGTCAGAAAACTCTGGCAAAAAGGAGTTTCTGCCCTCGTCACTTGCCAAGTAGTCTTTAACAGGCACGTCTATATGACTGCTGGGGTTTTTAGGGTCTCCAACTGTTAGAATCCACTCAAACTTTTCGTTGTATCTGCCCCCCAAAACTTGCTGATCGGGTGACTTACCTTTGTTTTTGGTGTTGAATCGGTAAATTAAACTCTTTTGAGCCGACTCTATATCTTCAATGCCCCCATCCATTCCCTTTATTATCAGGTCGGCGTCGTCATAGGGGTTGTCTCCAGCGATTGTGGAGTTCATAGCCTTGGTAACCCCCCAAAACGTTGGGTCGGTATCTTTGGAAGAGGTTGGGTTTCCAACAGAAGCTTCGTATGTGGCCTTGTATCCCTCTGCATTTCTACCAAGCCCTACGAGCATGTTGGTGTACTCAAGCTCTCCAATATCGCCTGCCATCCATGCGTTTCCGATTGCAACTCTCTGTTGATCAAGCATTTCGGATTGCCAGTCCCACATTCCATCCGCATCAAAATCTCTTGCGTCGTCTGCAATTTGAGATCTAATTTCAGCCTTTCTTTCTATTTCGGCCTGATTTCTCTGAGCCTGTAGTCTTGCCCTGGCGTTTAAAGACTGCGAAATGCTTTGCATTGCGCCCCTTCTAGAGGCGGCGAGCTGCTTATCTATGCCCTGCGAAAACTGCGTGTATTGTGATAAGTAATTAGGCATTATGCTTGAAATCTTTCTTGTCCCAGCAAGTTACGCATATATGCGGCCAAAGCAGCTTCAGCTCTTTTAATTTCCTCAGGACTTGTTTTGTTTTTTCTTCCTTTGCCAGCATATCCCATGGAACCAGTGGGATCGGTAGCCTTTGTGAGATCCTCTATGTTTCCTGAGTCTACGTCGTTAAACACAAGCTCGCCACCAGTTGTAACAACCTGAGGCGGTACAACCTGCATGAGCTCATCAAAGCTATTGACACCACCCTGGTCCATAACCTTCTTTAGGTCTTCTTGATCAAGAAGTACTTGATCGTTTCCTGTTTCTGGTTTGCTAGGGTCTCCGTGGTTGAACTCGCCCTGAGTCATGGCGGCTGCGCCCCCGCTTTCCATTGCAAATCCGCCGCCCAACCTTGCCCCAAGCTCAAGAAGTTTCAATCCTCTTTCAGCTACATCGCTTGGAGCGCTTGTGGTTCCAGTAGTGTCGTCGGAAGAGTCACCCTTATCGCCCCTGTCTTTTTCATTCTCAGTGTTTCCGTCGTCAGCCCCCATGCCTGCAAGGGCCTGAGCAAAACTTTCGAAATCGGGCCTTACAAGCTCTGTAATGCCCTGCGAAAACCGAGCCTGATCTCCAGAATAATCTGGGACCTTGATGCCTTCGTCGGCAAAAGGCTCGGCCTGCACGCCCAAAGCAGTTGCGTCATTTAAGAACGAGGTGGTTCTAGCTGCGGATGTCACACCAGCCTGCAGCGGCATAACAGTTGACTGATAATCAACACCGTACATAGCTTCATACTGGTCGTTAATCCTGTCGGTAAGATTCGTGTACTGATCGGTTAAAAATTGATTTCTTGCCTGTGTGTAATCTGTATCCGCCTTTAGCTTGTTCGAAACATTTGTTTTGTTTACATCCTGCTCCATTTGAGATGCAAACTGCAGGGCCTTTTGATCATCCTGAGCAAGCTCTGTAGCCCTCTGCTTGTCGTTCATTCTAAACTTCTCCACAGCCTTTTGCCCAACAAACTGCTTAAGTCTGGGGTCTGATCCCGCTTGGGCCAGCTGAGTAGAAAGGGCCAGCGTGTTTGCTTCGTTGAAGTTTTTGTACGCCTCGTCACTAACTGCTTCGTCTACCGCGTCTAGAGCGCTGGAGCTTGTTTTGACTAGCTCGGGAGTTACCTTAGCTATGGGGATAGGGATGTTACCAGCCTCGATTTGCTCAAGCTCCTCAAGCATGCCGTCAACGCGCTCCTGTCTATCCCTGTTTTGCTCGGCAAGCGCTGCAGCGGCCTGATTTGCAAGATCCCGTTCTCTTTGATTTGTTATAGCTGTCCCTACTGCTCCAGCAACAAGACCGATTCCTAGTACTATTAGTGGCATAATCCTTCTTTTTACAAATTTACTTCTTTTTCTTTTGTCTTACGGCTTTTGACATAGACTTGTTTCTTGAGTTAAAGCCAACCTCAACAGAAAACAGATCAGAGCTTGGAGATCCCGAGGGTGAAGACATTTCAATTTCTATGTTTCTTCCAATAAGCGGTTCTTTTGAGTTGGTATACATTGAGTATATCTGCTTGGCGCTACCCACGTTTGCTTGTTGAGACTCCCAAATCACCAAATCAGCTTCCTCAGCATAAATGCCCGATGTCGAATCGCTGCCAAGCGCACTTATAATTCCTAGAACCTCATCGACAGGTACTCCATCCCCGTACTGCTCTAAAAGCAAAAGAAGATCAGCTTGAGTAACGAGCCCGTCTTGGTTTAGGTCGTATGCGCTTGACCCAGGCTCAAAGGCTAATGAGTTTACGTAGGCTTCATACGCATCTGGATTCCAGGTCGCGAAGTAATACGAAATAAGCGGAAGTGCAGTAAGACTAAATATCGCGGCCTTAAGCGCATCTGCCGACGCCCCCACCGATTCTTGACCTATTTGATTGATTGGCACAAAATCGAAGTTTTGTAGTCCAGAACTGATAACAGTAAAATTAGAGTCTGCCAAACCGCCGATGGCTTGAAGGGCTTGCGGGGGAAGAAAACTCATCTTAACTATTACCTCGGTTGTATTAGAGTATGCAAGTTTAGAAATGTCAGATATTCTATACGTAGGCAGAAAAGAAGAAGAAATGTTCCTTGGGTCTTGACCAAGCGGAACAAGGTCCCCGCTTTCAGACTGTTCATAAAGAAGTGAGTTCGAACCTATAGGAATAGGAGACTTAAACATAGGGTGCGAAGAAGGAAAGAACATTTTTATGCTTGTTTCTCCATCAAAGCTCTTTAGTTCAGGCATCCTAGAGTCCCAGTTACCCCTGTATGCGTTCCTTGGGAAGGAAGAAAAGGTGCATGGACGACCAGACCCCAGCGCCTTAGTTGGAGTAACGCTTACCCCGTCTATAAGCCCATAAAGCCTATCGTTGTATCTCTTAAATTTAGACTTGTCAATTACTAACGTTTCATTGCCAGACTTAAGAGACACGCTCCATGGGTATTCCGCATCGACTATAAGGCTTTCAAATTCCTTTATTTGAGTTGGATCTCCTCCGAATGCGGTTGACAATGACGTCCCGTATGATTGACCGTAAAAATTGTTTCTGGTGGTGCCTTCGTCATGAATCCAAGGCTGAACAACACCGCTTGATCCCAAGTGAAATGAAATCAAGTTTTCGTCCATCGTAGCGAAATCAGGAGATGCAAAAGAGTATCTAGTCTTCCAGTGTTTTTGAGATTGAAGATCAAAAGACATACTCATCATCCTTCCGCTTTCGCCCTTAAACTCACTAAACTGAGTGGATTGATAGTCAGATGGAGTAGACAAACATATTAAAAGCTCTTTGTTTCTTGGGTCATACCCCATAGGGGCCCTGTTGCCCCCAGAGGACATCCACTGATCTACCTTTGACTTAAGGTAAGACCTAACACCAAGGTCGCTGATGACCACGGGCGACTTTCCGTTTTTAAGGGCGATAACCCTTTTTCTAGATGAGTCAAAAAAGAAGTAGTCTGAATCAATCTTAATGACTGATTCTGGATGACCAAAAGTTCCAGACTCAATAGGCACTACAGCCTCAGTCCCAAGAACCTTAGTGCTTGAAACTACCTGATCTGTTTCTCCAGTTGCAAGAAGGTTTCTTTGAAATGGAATTTTTAGCACTCTATTCTCGTGAAAAGAATTTATAAATTGACCGTCAAAATCTATCAAGTCAATTTCTCCAAACTCAAAAGAGTAATCCTTAAAGTTTCCAATTTGAGGAAAAGACAACCATCTTTGCTGGAAGGACCCAAGAGGGGTTTGCTCAGAAAAAGTAAGTGAATACTTTCTGTTGACCTCCGATGCGTCTCTGTCTATAAAGTGAACCCTTCCGTAATCTCTAGTGTTTGACACAAACGAGTCTGTAAACCCTTCTGTTTCAACAAAGTATGGTGTAAAGTTACTGGCGGATGTATTGTTTGATGACGATCCAGAAATCAAAGAAACGAATTGGTCGTTAACAATTTTTTGAACATTCATGGGGACGGACCTAAAGTAGACATCCCCCCTGCTCATAGATATTGTGTTGTATTGATGAGTTTTGTTAGATCCGTTGTCAATAATTCTTCCTCCATAGTTTGTCTCATAGTATGGTCTATCCTCACCGAGAGGCTGCTTAGGTCTGTAAACCTCTACAAGACACCTTCTTCCCCAAAATGATGTTTCGGTCGCTACAACCGCAGAAGAAAAGTTTGTGTTTGACGAGTTGTTTTCAATAACCAAAAACTCTCCATTTCTTGCGAGGTCGCTGTCTGGAAGACTGGACTGCTGCTGAGATTCAGAAAACAGCGGGTGATCTTCCATTGACGGGATTAGGTTTTCAACACCCAAAACCTTATACTCATACGGCTCGGACATGTAAACCACTTCACCGCTGTCGTCAGCGTAGTTAATTATTCTAAGCGTGTCCCCTGGGGCAAACCTATAAATCCTGTTGCTTCCGTCTTGCTGGCTTACAGCTCCATAAGCAGAAGTGTAAGATATTTCGCTTGACTGAAGGTGGGATAGAGATAGATATATCTTGTCGGCCACACCTTGTTCTGGAGGAACAAACGCATTAGCCACTGTGTACTGAAAAAACTCTTCCACATTAGTGTTGCCCGAATACACTATTCTATAGTGCTCGGCCCACGGTGGTGGTTCATGAAAAATTTGAATCTTTACAGTGGCTGCGCCGTAAAGACCAGAGGTCCTTTCTGAGTCATATCCAGGAACATACACAGACCCTATGGGTTGTACGGCACCGTGCCTTCCCTTTTTGTCATAGTAAACAATTCCAAACTCATGAGACGCTTTTGTTTTAAAAGATCTGCCACCAAGTGCCGCACTGTCAGTGCTGGACTGCATAGTATTTATACCTAATGCAGAACCATTAGACGCGCCCGTAAATGGAATTACCAGTTGTTTCGGAAACCCATTAGATGCTGGAAAAAGAAAATTTTCAAAGTTGGGACCAAGCTGACTTCCAGAAATTCCAAAACCCGATGTAGAAACCCTTAACGTTTCATTGCTATACGGGAGAATCGGTCCCTTTGACTCTTTTATAACCCCAGAGTTGTTGCTTAAATCTTTTGCTCTAAAGTATCTTGGTGGGTGATTTCTAAACGGATGATTAAACACCCTATTAGAAACGGCTAATTTCTTCAAAGAATCTTCTGGAGCAACACCATCTTTAGGCGTGTTCCTAGAAACATTTTGAAGGCAGTATCCTGGAAAGTTGTCAGTCCATCCAACAAGGTTAAACGCCGTTACAGAGCCCTTAACATTTGCATTTTTTCCAGCAGTATTGTTGTCTACGTTGCTTAAGTCATGAGTTCCCATTGCAAGCGGAAAGCCCCAGCCATCACTCAAACCGTCTCCTCTCTCTCCCAGTGCTCTAGTACCAGCATTCGCCGATCCTCCTGGCCCCATGTCCCCGTCTACCAATGAGTATGGGGAATTTGAAGCGTAGCTATCTACCGTGCCCGATGTGGGCCTTGTGGTCATGTAAAGGGAGAGTTTGCAGTATACCTGTCCGCCTATGGTTACATTTAGGGTTGAGGCTTTAATTTTCCCCTCCCAGTGGGCACTAGCGCTTCTTATAAGCTGCCTTGGCGTTCCTATGATTGTTGGCGTGGTGCTGGCGCCGTTAAATGTAAACGAGTCAGCAGTGGTCATCAAGGCCTGAAATCCGTAATTTGATTGCCACTCAGAATCAGTAATTGCAGCTGGGTCGTCAAACATCACCCATGACTCGATGGGGGCTGGTTGCCACGCAACTGGATGCGCCCCACCCTGAGTGTTTTCTACGACATAATCAGACCAAAGGGTTTGTCTTTTTTTAAACGGTCCATCGTTTTCAATCACTGCTGCAGTAATTGTTCCAGCAGCTGGATACGGAATGCCATTGTCGTCATTAACAAATTGAACATCGGTTTCAGCATGATTCCAGCCTGGAGATCCGCTTTCAAAATTTTGTTTGGCAGGTCCGTATGCGTCTGCAGCGGTAACATATCCTGTGCCGTTAGCCGCAGATGGTATACTTAAGTTTCTTTCAATGCTTGGCCAAGCAAGCTGTACCCCACTACCAGAAGCGTTTACGTCATAGTCCCACTTAGAGGTTGCCCTAGCCTGAAAAAGACTTGCCTTAAGCTTATCTGTTGCATCGCTAAATGAGTCAAAATTTCCAGAAATAGAGCTCGCAACATCTGGACTTATAAGAGACCCAAAACCCGAAGCAGGCAGCGGAATACATGTTTTAAAATCAAAGTCTTTTACGTTTGCAAGAGTTAGTTTAACCCCGTAAAGACTTCTCTGATTTCCATTTGAGTCCTCGTAATTGTATTTTCCGTAAGTACCACTTTCTTCACCGTAATGTTTTGAGATGGCATTGCCTCTTGCTGGCTCCAGACAAAAATTCATTTTGGCTGAATTGACAATTCCGTGTGCAAGTCCCATCGAACGAGAACTACCTTCCTGCTGAACCGCGCAAATTAGTTCGCTAAGACTATTGTTTTCGTGGCTTATAACATCCCTGTCATTAAGGCCCAAGTCAAATTCGTGAGTTGCAAACCATTCGTCATCAGTCAATGGGTACTGCTGTTGCCCAGCACCCGATGTTTGAATAGGATTGGAAGATGGGGGCAACCCCCACAAAGCGTGCAAAAGACCCTTTACAAACGTATCTTTTGAGACGCCTGAAGATATATTTAAAGTAGCTGAAAACGAAAGGTTTCCTCCCTTGTAAATTAACGGAGACCTACATGTTTTTCCAAAAGTTGCATTAACCTCCGAAGTAGACGAAGTCCACTTAATTCTATTTTCGTCGCCAAACGACACCGCGCCGCCAACTTGATCGGCTACATCGAGATTTACTCCAGGTGCCAGAGCGTATGCAGTAGAGTTATTTGAAGTTCTTGTTCTTGAAGGGTAGGCGTAATCTCTTGGCCTTAGCTCCGCGTTATACGAAAAAACATCGGGGTGAGGGCTGAGGTATGACGTAGGGCTTATTGAAGCGTCAGAAGCAGGATTTATGTTTATGTCAAGAGGATGCTGCACAAACTCGGATTCGTCAACATTTTCCATTGAGTTTGGAACATCATTTTGACCTACAAACTGATGAAAGTTTTTTGACGGAGCAAGATTTATGTTTACCTCATACAGTCCCGCACCAACGGTGGACGGAATAAGCTCGTCGTCAATCAAAAAACCAGAACAGGTTAAAAACCTTTCCGCGTCAACGCCCCCTGTCGTTTCCAACTCGGATGGGTCCGCGTCCGACCTTTGTTCTGTTTTTCTTCTGAAAACCACAGGAACAGCCCTAAGGTCAAATGAATAACCTGGAGGTGGAGCTTCAGAAAAATCAACACTAAGCCTGGTTTCAGTTTGAATGTTGGAATACCCGTCTGTGTAGTTTCCGTAAATAACCCTATCTCCAGCCACTTCCTGAGCCTTTGCGTCCCTAGGAACCGCATCAAAAGTTTTTAGTCGGTCTGTTTCACTCATTACAGACCCAGTAATGTCGTTGTAAAACGAGTAGTACCCAGCGTATGGAGAAAACTCAGAATTGGGATCTATCGTAAAAACCTCTGAGCTGACCTCAAAGTATATGTCTTGAATTCTTCTGGCAACGCCATCATTACCCTCTCGGACAATCAGCCTAATTCCTTCGACTTCAGCGCTTTGCCTTGGAATTTCAAGAACACATGTATTTTCTATCAACAACTCAGATAGCGGCCTTGTTCCAGCAGAAAGAATTGCTGGAGGTATAGCTACATTTGAGTAAGGTGCGATTGCACTCAAAAAGCCCTTTCTGTATATGGCTTGATATGAAAACTGAACGCCTCTAGATTTACCAAAAGAAGAATATGATCTTGATGGATCATTTGCAAAATAAAACGTAATTGGGGTAAGAGGAACTCTTGGACACGCGTCTGTAAAATCAGGCTTGTCCGATGGGTTTAAAATCCCAATACCTTCAAGCGTTGCAGTGTCTGGCAACTCATCAATACACCTGTCTACATCAACGCACTTTGGCTCCCCCTTTCCTCCAGTAAAAAGAAGAAGGGTGTTTTCAGTTGATTCTGAGCTTAAGAACTTGGACTTGTCTACCTCACTAGCCATTAGTATCTTTTCTTTTTCTTTGATGAAAGGCCGACCTGAGTCCTCCTCTTGCTTTGATTGTTGACATCCTTACTTTGGGGATCAGTCCCTGAAGTGTTCGAGGGCAAATTTACGGAATTAGAACTACTTGATTCGGTAGGGGGGTCGGGGGGAAGTGTGCCTCTGTCGTTTGGAGCGGGTGGGGGAGCGTTGACGAATGGAGTAGTCGTATCTCCGTCATCTGGGCCCGTGCCAGGCGGGGCAGCCTCACCTCTAGAGTGATACACATAATAAGTGCTTATATCGTGCGCTTGCTCCCAACACAGCTCATTCGAAGAGGCAAAGTCGTCGTTGTAAAATCCATTTGCACTAATCGTGTAACTAGTAACAATTCCACTCGTGTCTTGAAGAGATGTGTTATCTACCGATGGGCTTCGTTGACCCTTGTTATGAAAATTGTAAGACATCATGTGAACTGGCTCAACGTAAAAAATACTACCCTGAGACATAGTTTGGCTTATTCTCCTGTACTTTCCCCAAGCTGTTGATGTTCCGTCATTGGAATTCAACTCAAGGCCTGAGTTTAACTGAGGAAGAACAACGAAGGGTCCACCCTCTTGTATGAAGTTGGTGGGGACGGATGGGATGTTTTGTCTAAAGAAATCTCTTACCCCACTACCCGAGCCCCCAGTAGGACCCCCCGTGCCGTTTACACCGCCAGCCCCAGCCCAAAAGTCAATGCCAAAAGTAATGTTTTCCATTTCTTCTGTACCTGCGGTAAGGTAGGCTCCAGCGTAAGAGGTTCCAATAGATCCAGAAAAAGTCAAGGAGGAGGTTCCAAAAACGTTTTCAATATCGGTCCCCCCATGGGGTCCGTTTAATCCATAGTCGTTGTTATATTTCGGAGTTCCCGTTATTTGAACGGTCCCTGATATTCCATCTTTTTGAAGGCCTATGTTCATTATATAAAAAGCCATGGGAGCCCCCTCTTTTCTTCCGTAGTGATTTATGCTTTGAGAGGGTATTGAACTTTCTTGCCCTGGATAAATCTCCCTGTATATGTTTCCCTTGGTGGCTTGCTCTGAATTAGCAGACGCATCACCAATGCTCCCTGGAGGGAGTTCTTCACCTTCGTCGTGCGGCATATAGCTGTTGATAAGAGGTATATTTTGGTTCATCGGCGCCCCCCCGATAAGTATGTTTGTACCTGGGTCTGCGTAGTTTCCACAAGCCACAACGATAATCTCTCCTTCGGTGGGAGAGTCTGTGCCAACATAAAACTTACCAACGCCATTGATGACCTCTCCTGCAAAACCATCGCCCTGAGTGGGAGTAGTTCTAATGTAAACTTCACTCATTACGTTTGAAAGCAGTGGGCTGGCGAGGATGTTTATACCATAACTTTCTGCGACCGAGCCCTGGCCAACTGAAGCCAAGTCTTGCGCAAAACTAAAAGCGCTAGAAAATGCGTCTCTAGCCCAGGCCGCTTTCGCCCTGTCGTAATTTGCAAAAGGATAGCCCCAAGAGCCGTTTTTTGGGTACACTATTAGCCCATGTTGATCCCCCGTGTCGCCACTTATAAAATCGGAAGTGCCGACATCCCAGCTTCCAAACATGCCCTCAAACTGAGAGTAACCAGGATATTGTGAATTAACTGGAAGAAAAATTTTGGGGTACGTTTCCATCGAAAGATTAGAAACAGTTATTCTGACAGTGGCCGTTTCTCCTGCCCCAAGGAGGACTTGGTGCTGATCGGCTTCAGTGGCATGGAAGGTAAAGGATAAGTTTGCGCCTGAAGGGGCGTTGTTTATAAAGTTGAAAAAATCAAAAGGCTGATTGGTGTCGCCACTTGGGTCCAGGTTGTCAGAAAAACTAGTTCTAAATGAGGGCTTTAGCCCAGGGGTTGTTCCATTTGGAGTTGTTATTTCAATGGTTATGGCGTTGTATAGTGACTGAAAGACGTAATTTATAGTGTTGTAAACCCCCCCAAAGTCCCCCGTCGCAGCAATAATTTCCCTTAGTTCCTGATGAACACTTTTAAAGGGATCTATAGAAACGTTAAAGTAGCCGTCTGACTCCCCAGTATTTACAACGTTAAAGTCCACATATTTAAAGCCACCGCCTTTTTGGGCATCCTCAATCACACTGTAAGATCGGGAGGGGATGTTTATAAATTCGTTAAGGCCGCTCGCTGCAGAAACACTGGGTGGGGTAGGTACATCTGCTATTGTATAGTCGTAGTCTACCAGTGACCTCATCCAGCCGTATGGAGAGTCGTCAGTTGACACAGACCCACCAAATCCATCAGGAACAAGCATTCCAAAAGTTTGTTCAGTTTCTTCGTTTTTAACGGCAAAAGACATTTGCCCTGTGATAACCTCCCCCTCGAATCCACTTGAGGAGTCCCAGCTTTTTCCAAAAGGTATCTGAACCAAAGCCGTGTTGCCCCCTGCAAAGCTCTCAGCGGTTAAAGGAAACTCAATTATCATCAAGGGGTCTTCATTGGCGTATATGTCGCTAACTGTTTGGAAAAACCCTTGATTTGAACCAGTATAATTTCCGTCCGTCCCACCAATCATAGACGCCCTAACGCTCATCGGAGGAAGAAAGTAAAGAGACTCCGTTGGGGTGTTATCAAGGGTGACCTCTACCTGTAAAATACCAAAGTATTGAGC
>VMHT01021983.1_pt1 | contig 13487 bp, 18 predicted proteins | sample 4693611 | NCBI WGS metagenome assembly VMHT01 (sample SAMN12280063, study PRJNA550983) | marine metagenome | isolation source: seawater sampled from same location over 5 years 0.02-0.2 micron viral filtrate | place: USA: collected off the coast of southern California halfway between the port... ... | reverse complement strand
TAATCGATAACAACTGTCATAAAATCTTTTTGTTTTATAAAAATGAAGTTTATAAAAATTTTTCTGTATATTAGTATATATTATATAGTAATCTATATAAAAATTTTGGTTGGTAAAAATTTTCATTAAATTTTTAAATACCTTAGATTATTTAAACAATTTTACTATTAATTTCATTAAATTTTAAATTAAATTTATGGCTAATTTTATTAAACCTTATAATGATGATCCGTTTGTAGGACATTTAGCAACACCAATCACATCATCAGCAGTAACGCGAGCGATTTTAAAAAATTTACCAGCATACCGTTTTGGTTTAACTCCATTATTACGTGGTTTAGAAATTGGGTTGGCTCATGGCTATTTTTTAATGGGGCCATTTGTTAAATTAGGACCCTTACGTAATTCTGATATCGCTTTGTTTGCAGGTTTTCTTTCAACAATTGGATTAATTCTTATTTTAACGTTAGGTTTAACGATTTATGGGGCAGCTGCTTTTAAGCAAGAAACTGAACCAAATCAAACAACGGGAAATGAACTTCAAACAAAAAAAGCTTGGGATCAATTTAAAGGTGGATTTTTTGTAGGAGCTTGTGGAAGTGCCGGGTTTGCTTTAATTTGTCTTTCAAGTATTCCACAACTTTTATTGTAAATTTAAAATTTACTTTACTATACTAAATTGATTAGATTATAATTAATTTAGTATACAAAAACTATAAATATACTACTTATTATTAAAAATTATTATGAATGTATTAAATACAACACCTGTAAATTTACAAGAAGAATATACTAAAACTGAAATTGCTAAAATTTTAAATATTTTAGATGAAGAATTAGTAGGCTTAGCTCCTGTTAAAGCTCGAATTCGTGAAATTGCTGCATTACTATTAATTGATAAATTACGAAATAATTTAGGAATTACTGCAGGTAGTCCTGGTTTACATATGTCATTTACTGGTAGTCCTGGAACTGGAAAAACTACTGTAGGATTAAAAATGGCTGATATTTTATATCAATTAGGTTATGTTCAAAAAGGTCATCTATTAACAGTAACTCGAGATGATTTAGTTGGTCAATATATTGGTCATACTGCGCCAAAAACAAAAGAAGTTTTGAAAAAAGCTATGGGTGGGGTTTTATTTATTGATGAAGCATATTATTTATATAAACCTGATAATGAACGAGATTATGGTTCTGAAGCCATTGAAATTTTATTACAAGTAATGGAAAATCAACGTGATGATTTAGTTGTAATTTTAGCTGGATATAAAGAACCAATGGATAAATTCTATGAATCAAACCCAGGTTTATCTTCACGAATTGCAAATCATATTGATTTTCCGGATTATACTGTTGATGAATTATTACAAATTTCAAAATTGATGTTAGAAGATCAACAATATCAATTAACACCAGATGCGGAAGTTGCTTTAACTGAATATATTAAAAGACGAAAACAAAAACCTTTATTTGCAAATGCACGAAGTGTTAAGAATGCATTAGATCGTGCCCGCATGCGTCAAGCAAATCGAATTTTTGATAGTCGCGGTCAAGTTTTAACTAAAAAAGAACTTGTAAATATTGAAGCACAAGATATCTTACAAAGTACTGTTTTTAACTAAAAATAAAAAATCCAAATATTTATGAGTTTACTTGTTATAGGTGGAACTGGTACATTAGGCCGACAAATTGTTTTACAGGCTTTAACGAAAGGTTATCCAGTTCGATGTTTAGTACGAAATTTTCGAAGAGCAAATTTTTTAAAAGAATGGGGTGCTGAATTAGTTTACGGAGATTTAAGTATCCCTGAAACAATTCCACCATGTTTACAAGGTATTACGGCTGTAATTGATGCATCAACAAGTCGACCTTCAGATGTAGATGCTTTAAAAACAGTTGATTGGGATGGTAAATTAGCTTTAATTGAAGCATCAAAAGCGGCTAATATTAAACGATTTATTTTTTGTTCAACTCAAAATCTTGAACAATTTTCAAATATTCCATTAATGGAAATGAAACAAGGAATTGAAATCGAGCTAAAAAAATCAGCAATTCCTTATACAATTTTTCGTTTAACAGGATTTTATCAAGGTTTAATTGAACAATATGCTATTCCAATATTAGAAAATTTACCAATTTGGGTAACAAATGAAAATACGTGTGTTTCCTATATGGATACACAAGATATTGCAAAATTTTGTATACGTTCATTACAACTTCCAAAAACAATTAATCAAACTTTCTTTTTAGGGGGTCCTAAAGGTTGGATTTCTTCAGAAATTATTAGTTTATGTGAACAATTAGCGGGCCAAACAGCGAAAGTTAATCAGATTCCAGTTTTTATTTTAAAATTAGTTAGTCGATTTTTTGGCTTCTTTGAATGGGGTCAAAATATAAGTGATCGATTAGCCTTTGCTGAAATATTAAACGTTGAAAATAATTTTTCTAAATCAACATTTGATTTATATGCAACATTTAAAATTGATTCAAGTGAAGTAGTACAATTAGATGATTACTTTTTAGAATATTTCATTCGTTTATTAAAACGATTAAGAGATATTAATTTTGAAGATGTTCAAAAACAGAAAAATTTAGTTATTTAAAATAATACCTTTAGACTCTAACTTTGATTTAAATTAAATTTAGAGTCTAAATATATTGATTTTAAATTTAATAATTATTTCAAATTAATTTTTTTTAGCATGAATTATACTAGCTTTATTATTAAAGTTCTTAATAAACCACAATATACATTATGTAAACAAAAGATCCCACGTACTGAAGCTCTTGGAAAATTTTACCAATTTCGGAATAATTCAAAAACTATTTGTAAACTTTCTTTTTGGGGTACATCAGCATATGAAATACTTAAATATTATAAAAAAAATGATTATTTACTAGTTGAAGGTTATTTATCATTACGTGAATCCACTTTTGAAAAATTTGCGATTAATACAACTATTGAAATATCTATTTTTAAAGTTTATCCATTCTCTCCAATAAAAACCGAACAAATAAAAAAATAACTTTTTTAATTAAATTATTTAGAATTGTTATATTTTAGTATAATTAATATTATTAAAAACAGTTCCTAGGAAAAATTGCATGTTAACTTTAAAAATTTTAGTTTATACAGCTGTTATCTTTTTTGTTTCGTTATTTATTTTTGGTTTCCTTTCAAGTGATCCATCACGAAACCCAAATCGTAAAGATCTTGAATAATTAAAAATGGGAATCGATCGATTAAAAATCGATTCCCTTTTTAGAAATAAAACCTCTAATGTTTAAAATAAAAAATTTTATTTTCAAAATTTTAAATTTTACTTAACAACCTTCTTTTTAATTAAATGTTAAATAAAATGTAACTCAAATAAAACAAACAAATATTAATATTATAGAAAAGTACCCCCAAGGGAATTCGAATCCCTGTCTGCTCCGTGAAAGGGAGCTGTCCTAGGCCTCTAGACGATGGGGGCATATTTATATTTTAAGATTAATCTAGTCTTTAAAAACTAGAGAGCGGGCAACGCGATTCGAACGCGCGACATCAACCTTGGCAAGGTTGCGCTCTACCACTGAGCTATGCCCGCAAAGTAATATATCGAAATATATATATTAATCTCTAATAATATATTACACTTTTATCATTTTTTTGTCAACACTTTAATTTATTTTAGAAATTATAGTCTAAACTATAATTTCTATTAATACTAAATTTACGATGTAAGACCGTCTGCTGCAGCAATTAAGACTACAAGTAAAACCCAAACTTGGAAAAATCGGTTAAAGTTAGTTTTAGACACTTCCCATTCACCTGGAGTTGCTAATGCTACAGGAACAGTTATAACTAAACCTAATGAAATTAAAACGAATACCGCTGTTAATAAAGTTATTATCATATATATATTTAAAATTTTTTTATATTGATGATCTAAAGATTGATATTATTATAGATTACCTTTTTTTAAGGCTAATAATACAATTATTGCTGGACCTGCTAACATAATAGAACCTGTTGCTAGTAGCTGACCTATAACTTGCCAATTAATCATTTTTCAAATCCTTAATTTATAAATTTTATTAAAAGTTCAAATAACAAAATAACGTATAATGTTATTTGTCATTTTACTTTAAAATTTATAAAGTAAAAATATTATTTTAAATAATATTTTATTTATTATTTAATATTTGGATATAAAGTTTTTTAGTAAAGACTTTAATAATTTGAATATTTTATGTTAAAATTAATCTAGGGTTGCTAACTCAATGGTAGAGTACTCGGCTTTTAACCGATTTGTTCTGGGTTCGAGTCCCAGGTAACCCAATAAATAAATTATTTAATAGTTAAATTTCAGTTTAAATGAAGTTATAAAATAATGATAAAAAATTAGTTTTAATTAATATATTTTTTATTCAATTTTAGAATTGAATAAAAAATATATAATAAAGATTAAAGCTTAATCAATAGGACGCATTGATAATACCGGCTCATTTGCACGGTTAATACCTTTTTCAAAACCAGCTGCTGCAGCACGAGCACGACCTGAGTGCCACCAGTGACCGATTAAGAAGAAGAATGCTAAGAAGAAGTGTGAACAACATAACCATGAACGAGGCGATACATAGTTTACTGAGTTAATTTCTGTTGCTACACCACCTACTGAATTAAGTGAACCTAATGGAGCGTGCGTCATGTATTCTGCAGCACGACGTTCTTGCCATGGTTGGATATCATTTTTAATTTTGTTAATATCTAAACCATTTGGACCACGTAATGGTTCTACCCATGGAGCACGTAAATCCCAGAAACGCATTGTTTCACCACCAAAAATGATTTCACCACTTGGTGAACGCATTAAGTATTTACCTAAACCTGTAGGACCTTGTGCAGATGATACGTTAGCACCTAAACGTTGATCTCGTACTAAGAATGTAAATGCTTGCGATTGTGACGCTTCAGGACCAGTTGGGCCATATAATTCACTTGGATAAGCAGTATTGTTGTACCATGAGTATAACGATGCTGTGAAACCCATTAATGAAATAGCTGCTAAACTATATGAAAGGTATGCTTCACCCGACCATACAAAAGCACGACGTGCCCATGCAAATGGTTTTGTGAAAATGTGGAAAATACCACCAGTAATACATAAAATACCAACCCAAATATGGCCACCAACGATATCTTCCATATTGTTTACAGAAACAACCCAACCGTCACCACCAAAAGGTGAACGGAAAACGTAACCAAAAATTACAATTGGATTTAATGTTGGTGTTGTAATGAAACGAACATCACCACCACCTGGTGCCCATGTATCGTAAACACCACCTAAATACATTGCTTTAAATACTAATAATAAAGAACCAAAGCCTAATAAACATAAATGAATACCTAAAATTGTAGTCATTTTATTTTTATCACGCCAATCATAACCAAAGAATGGGAATGATTCTTCTAATGTATCTGGACCTAATAATGAGTGGTAGATACCACCAAAACCTAAAACAGCAGATGAAATTAAATGAATAACACCTACCGCAAAATAAGGAACTGTTGAAACAATTTCACCACCAGGTGCAATACCATAGCCTAATGTTGCTAAATGTTGGATTAAAATAAATCCTTGTTCATATGTTGGTTTTTCTGGTACAAAGTGAGATACTTCGAATAAAACCATTGCACCAGCCCAGAATACCATTAAACCAGCATGTGCTACGTGAGCACCTAATAATTTACCTGAAACATTAATTAAACGTGCATTTCCACTCCACCAAGCAAAACCTGTTGACTCAATGTCGCGACCTGCAATACTACTATTAAAGGGCGTTTCCACGTGGTAATACCTCCTCAGGGAATACAAAGTTTTCATGTGGTTGATCTTGAGCAGCCATCCAAGCACGAATACCTTCGTTTAATAAAATATTTTTTGTGTAGAATGTTTCAAATTCTGGATCTTCTGCAGCACGTAATTCTTGTGATACAAAATCATATGCACGTAAGTTTAAAGCTAAACCTACAATACCAATAGAACTTGTCCATAAACCAGTTACAGGTACAAATAACATAAAGAAGTGTAACCAACGTTTGTTAGAAAACGCTACACCAAAAATTTGTGACCAGAAACGGTTCGCAGTTACCATTGAATAAGTTTCTTCTGATTGTGTTGGTGTGAAAGCACGGAATGTGTTTGCAGCATCACCATCTTCAAATAATGTATTTTCTACAGTTGCACCATGAATAGCACATAATAATGCACCACCTAAAATACCAGCAACACCCATCATATGGAATGGGTTTAATGTCCAGTTATGGAAACCTTGTAAGAATAATAAGAATCGGAAAATTGCAGCAACACCAAAACTTGGAGCGAAGAACCAACTTGCTTGACCTAATGGGTATAATAAGAATACTGAAAGGAATACAGCAATTGGACCAGAAAAAGCAATAGCATTATATGGTCGAATACCTACTAAACGAGCAATTTCAAATTGACGTAAACAGAAACCGATTAAACCAAAAGCACCATGTAAGGCGATAAATGCCCATAAACCACCAATTTGACACCAACGAGTAAAATCACCTTGAGCTTCAGGACCCCATAATAATAATAATGAGTGACCCATACTATTTGCAGGTGTAGATACTGCTGCTGTTAAAAAGTTACATCCTTCAAGGTATGAACTAGCTAAACCATGAGTGTACCATGATGTTACAAATGTTGTACCTGTCATCCAACCACCTGCAGCTAAATATGCTGTAGGGAATAATAATAAACCTGACCAGCCTACAAAGACGAATCTATCTTTTTTTAACCAGTCATCAACTAGATCAAATAAACCACGTTCTTGGTTTTGTCCAATAGCAATGGTCATAATTTTTAATCCTTAAATAAAATTGTTAAGCAAGTAAACATTTATAATAATTTTTACTTTCGTCTTAGCAGCTTATAACTATAATTATACGTTAATATATTAATAAATTTTATATTAGTTAAAAATTTTATTCTGAATTTAGATCTATTACTTAAAATAAAAAATTATATATAACTATGTTTTTTAATATTTTTAAAAAATATTCAAATAAATCATTAAAAATAAATGATTTATTTGAATAGTTATATGCTTTAAGCAATATCATCTGTTTGAATATATAAGAAAAATAATGCCATACTAAAAGCTGGAAAAATTAAACCAACAATTGGAACTAAAATTGACGGTAAAAAAGCTGCTGCCATATTTATTTTATGATTTAAATTTTTATTTTAGTATAAAAAGGAATACTAAAGATTATTATTATTAATTGTATATGAAAATATCATAGAATTAAAAATTATCGTAAAGATAAATCAAACTTTTCTGTAGTTTTATAGTAAAATTAATATTATTAAATTTAATATATTTAACGTTTTACATATATATTAGAGGTTTTATTTATGGAAAGTTTATTATTAGCTCGATTACCGGAAGCATATGTAGCATTCAGCCCAATCGTTGATGTTTTACCAATTATTCCTGTTTTCTTTTTATTATTAGCATTTGTTTGGCAAGCAGCAATTGGATTTAGATAATTTAAAAATTACATTAAAAATTTATACTTATTTCCGATAATTAATTTTTAGAGTTAAAGTCAAGAATTGGAATAATTACAAATTTAAAATTATAATATATTATATAATATTAAGAATTATAAATAAATGGTAGAACCTTTATTATCTGGAATCGTTTTAGGAATGATCACTGTTAGTGCGTTTGGGCTGTTTGTTGCAGCTTATTTACAATATAATCGTGGTAAACAACAGTTCGATTAATTAATAGTATCTAAATCCTCTCAAAGTTTGAATATCAATGAGTAGGATTTAGAAAAAGTTTTAAAAATTTTTTAGTTTAAAAATAAAATTTTTGATTTAAAGTTTTAATTTTACTATTTTTTATTTTAATAAATAGTAAAATTAAAGTTTTAAATTATGTTAATGATACTTTACCACCAACACCTTCAATTTGTTTTTTAGCATCTTCTGCTGCATCTTTTGAAACCCCTTCTTGAATTTGTTTAGGAGCAGATTCTACTAATTCTTTTGCTTCTTTTAAACCTAAACCTGTTAAACCACGAACAATTTTTAAAATTGCAATCTTTTTATCAGCAGGTACTTCATCTAACATAACATTAAATTCAGTTTTTTCTTCTACCTCTTCAGCTGCTGGCGCTGCCATAACCATAGCACCACCACCTACACTTGCAGATGCATCTACACCAAATGTTTCTTCAATTTTACTTACTAATTCAGATGCTTCTAATAATGTTAATGTTTTTAAATCTTCAACAATTTGATCAATTTTTTCTGACATAATAAATATTTAAATAATGTTTATTTTAATAATATTACTAATTATCATTGTTTAATTTAATAATTAGTTAAAAATCTCTACGTTTAATTGAATGGATGGACCCATACTTGTACAAATAAAGATCTTTTTAAAGTATTTTCCTTTAACCCCAGATGGTCTATTTTTTTCAATTGACTGATATAAAGCTGTTAAATTTTCAGTTAATTGAGGCTCTGTGAAACTTGATTTTCCAAAACTTACATGAACAACACCACTTTTATCAGCTTTATATTCAAATTTTCCTTTTTTAAAATCTGATAATGTTTGTGTTAAAGTAGTACTTACTGTTCCCGATTTAGGTGAAGGCATTAAACCTTTTGGTCCTAAAACTCGTCCTAATTTTGCTAATTTTGGCATCATATCAGGAGTAGCAATTAATAAATCAAAATCAATTTGACCTTGACTAATTTGTTCAATTAAATCATCAGTTCCTACAATATCAGCTCCAGCTGTTTGAGCTTCACTAATATTATTTTCATTTGTTAATACTGCAATTTTAATAGATTTTCCAACTCCATGAGGTAATGTTACTGTTGTTCTTAATTGTTGATCTGCATATTTTGGATCAATATTTAAATTTGCATGTAATTCAACAGTTTCATCAAATTTTGCAGTTGCAGTCTCTTTTAAAATTTTGATCGCTTCGTCTAGATCTGAAAAAACGATATTTTTAGTTTTTGTTTGATTTTGTTGATGACGACTTGACACTTTTCGCATAAATTATTTCCAATAAAAACTTATCAATTATAGATTAATCCGTAACAGAAATACCCATATTTCGAGCAGTTCCTTCAACGATTTTTATTGCACTACTAATTTTAGTAGTATTTAAATCTGGTAATTTAATGCTTGCAATTTCTTCTAATTGAGCTTTAGTAATTGAACCGACATTTATCCGATTTGGTGTTGATGAGCCTTTTTGAATGTTTGCTGCTTTTGCTAATAATACAGATGCTGGTGGAGTTTTAAGAATAAAAGTATAACTTCTATCTTCATAGACAGATATTTCTACTGGAATAATAAAACCAATTTTATCATTTGTTTTTGCATTATATTCTTTACAAAAAGCAGCAATATTAACCCCGTGTTGACCTAGCGCAGGACCAACTGGTGGAGCAGGTGTTGCTTTTGCTGCTGGTAACGCTAATTTAATTAGCGCTGTTACTTTTTTAGCCATATAAATTTACTACTTTTGTTGTAGTTTGAATACACTTTTAAAACGATTTTCAATTCAAAATTGAATAAAACCCGTTTTTTTATTTAAAGCTTAAATAATTTCTTAACACTATTCAAATAATTATAGAATAAAAAGAAATTAGTTACGGATTGCTTTTGATTACATAATTCTATCAAAAAAATACAAACCTCTTATCGTAAAGAGAAGCGCGCCCTGAAGGACTTGAACCCTCGACATCTAATTTTGGAGACTAGCGTTCTACCAACTGAACTAAGGACGCTTATGATATACTTTAGTTAAAGTTAACTAAAAAAGCAATGTTTAAAAATTTATATATTAAAGTTAGTTTAATATTTTAAAATCATGCTAAATTTTAATGAAAATACAGGACAATTAGTAATCGAAAACTATTTACCACATAACTATGTAGCAGAAAAAATTATTTTAAGTAGTTTATTAATTAGTTCAAAAACTCTTGAGGTTATATTTCGAAATGTTAAAGTTGAAACATTTTACTTTCAAAATCACCAAGAATTATATAAAGCTATAATTGAAATGTATACTAATCAAATTCCAATTGATATTATTACATTAAATACTTTTCTTCAAGACAATGGTAAATTAGAAAAAGTTGGTGGTATAAAAATTTTAATTGATTTAATTAATCATGTTCCTAATTTAATTTATTTAGAACAATATATTAATTTAGTTCATGATAAATTTTTACGTCGTTCAATAATTAAATTAGGTTATGAGATTATTAATTCAGCTTATATTACAAATATTCCACTTGAAACCATTTTAAAAGATTTAGAATTTCATGTTTTTAATTTAACAAATGAAGTTAAAACTCAGAAAATTTCAAGTAGTGCTGAATTACTTTCACATATTTTTTTAGATTTAAAACAAAAATCAAGTAATCCAATGTTATCAGGAATAAGTTCAGGTTTTTATGATTTAGATTCATTTACTCAAGGCTTTCAAAAATCTGATTTAATTGTTATTGCAGGACGTCCGTCGATGGGTAAAACAGCTTTAGCATTAAATATTAGTTTAAATATTATTAAAAACTTAAACCTACCTGTTTTATTTTTCAGTCTTGAAATGTCAAAAGAACAATTAACTTATCGTTTATTAACACATGAAACAAATATTAATGGAAATCGTTTAAAGACCGGAAATTTATATAAAGATGATTGGGTTAATTTAAATACTACCATTCAAGCATTATCGGCATTACCATTATTTATTGATGATACTCCTAACCCTTCAATACCAGATATTACATCAAAAATCAAAAAAGTTATTTTTGAGCAAACTCAAATTGGTTTAATTGTTATTGATTATTTACAATTGATGCAAAATACAAAATTTTCTATTGCTAATCGCACTCAAGAATTATCACAAATGACTCGTTCTTTAAAAAATATAGCACGTGAATTTAAAGTTCCAATTATTGCTTTATCACAATTAAGTCGAAACGTAGAAACCCGGACTAATAAACGGCCAATTTTATCAGATTTACGTGAAAGTGGTTCAATTGAACAAGATGCAGATCTTGTGTTAATGCTATATCGTGATAGTTATTATTCTTCGACATTGCCAAATGTTAGTAAGAATCAAAAAAACATTGTTGAGTTAATTATTGCAAAACATCGAAATGGACCTATTGGAACTATTGAACTTGAATTTGATGCTAAACGAACAAAATTTTTAAATTATAGTTCAGATACTTAAATGCCCAGAACCAGATTCGAACTGGTGACACGAGGATCTTCAATCCACTGCTCTACCAACTGAGCTATCCGGGCTTATACTTAATTATACTATAATTAGAATAGAATGACAATAGATTAAATAATAAATTACCTCTTGCTTATTTTCTTAAAATTTCGTATTATATTTATTGGATATAGTCTTTAATAAAGTTTCTAAACAGCTTATTTTGTCAGGATCGTAAGATAGCAGCATAAAGTTTAAATAAAAAACTTGTATTAATACTATATCTAATTTAAAATATTTATTATCTTAATAAATATCTTAAGTAAAATTTTTTTTATTAATTAATAATTTCCGAACAAAGTCTAGTATAATTAGATTATAAACTATTTTGATAAAAATATTAATTATGTTTTTTTTTTAAAAGCTGATACAATTAATATTGTAGTTAATTTTACTATTTTTAATTAAAAAAAACGGAATTCGCAATGACAGCTTCATTATCAAGTTTTTTAAGTAGTTTAGTATACGGTGCAATTGTACTTAGTGCAATTGGTGTTGCTTTAGTGATTATTAGTAAAAGTGATCGTGTAACACGTTATTAATTAAAATTATTAATTAAGTATTTATAGTTAATTAAAATCTTTAAATAATTAAGTATGATAAATATCGGTTTTGGTCCTAATATTTTATTAGGTTTGATTTTAGGCTTTGGGGTAATACTCTTATATTTTCTTCGTATTGTTAAACCAGAAGTGGCACGAGATGAAGATATCTTTTTTGCTACAATCGGTTTACTTTATAGTTGTATCTTAATGGTTCATGGATGGCGATTAGATCCTATTTTATTATTTAGTCAAGTACTAATTATAGCTTCACTTTTAGTAGCCGGTTGGGAAAATATTCGATTACGAGGCCTTCTTGCAAATATAGCAAAAGTAAAAAAAAAGAAAGGAAAGCCGTAAAAACTTTCTATTTTCTTGGTTTCAATTTTATAAACAATGTTTTTAAATTATGTTTAAAAAATATTCTAAATTTTGTGCGTTAATTTTATTTGGTATTTTTAACGTGTTTGTTACAACCGCTTCAGCAATTGATTTAGATGAAGCAACTCGAACAGTAACTGTAGATTCTGCTGGAAATACTATTGTTTTAAGTCCAGAACAAGTAAAACGTGGTAAACGTTTATTTAATGCAACATGTGGTGCATGTCATGTGGGTGGTCTTACAAAAACAAATCCAAACGTTGGTTTAGATCCAGAAGCATTAAGTTTAGCAACACCACGTCGTGATAATATTAACGCTTTAGTTGATTATATTAAAAATCCAACATCATATGATGGTTTAGACTCAATTGCAGAAGTTCATCCAAGTATTCAGAGTGCAGATATTTACCCACGTATGCGTTCTTTAACAGATGAAGATTTATATTCGATTGCTGGTCATATTATGTTATCACCAAAAATTCTTACAGAGAAATGGGGTGGTGGTAAAATTTATTACTAATAAATCATCTTTTATTTTTAGATTTAATTATTTTTTTAAATAATTAAATCTAAAATAAAATAATTTTGTTTTATTCTTGTCATATATCGTTTTTTAATGATATCATATATTTATTATTTAACAAATGATTATTTTATCAATTTTTAATTTAAATTTTTTTAATCCACAAAGCATGTAGCTCAGTGGATAGAGCATCAGATTCCGATTCTGAAAGTCGGGGGTTCGATTCCCTTCATGCTTATTTATTTAATATTGCTAAAATACTTTCAATTAAAAAGTAATGGGGCTGGCTTGGTTTTGACATTTAAAAGTTAAGTAGAGTATGAGGCAGGTCGAAGCTGTTATTCTTCGTAAAAACATACAACTTTATAATAAATGCTAACAATATAATTTCATTTAATTTTAGTCAAATTAATAAGAATAAAAATTCTTTAAGTTTTGCTATTTAGTACATAACTTATTAAGTTAAACTTATTTGTTCACTATAACTAGACTTTTTGCTTTTTTATAGTTTAGAATATATTTATAAAATATTCCATTTTGTTCAATTTATTGAACTAAGCCTGTGAATGAGTACTTTAATAAAATTTAAATGGACGTGGGTTCGATTCCCATCAGCTCCATATATGCATTCGTGGCCGAGTGGTTGAAGGCACCGGACTCATAATCCGTTTTCCTCTGGAACGTCACTGGT
>VMHT01164962.1_pt1 | contig 13489 bp, 7 predicted proteins | sample 4693611 | NCBI WGS metagenome assembly VMHT01 (sample SAMN12280063, study PRJNA550983) | marine metagenome | isolation source: seawater sampled from same location over 5 years 0.02-0.2 micron viral filtrate | place: USA: collected off the coast of southern California halfway between the port... ... | reverse complement strand
GTTGCGATATGTTGCGGTAAATTGTGGTGTGATGCGATATGTTGCGGTATGAAACGAGTTAAATTCATGTTGATTGTTTTGGGTGTATGAAGTAGTGATTGTTTGTCTGTGTTTGTTGTGACTCATTGTCCGTTTTGTCAAAGACTCAACGTATTGGTGTTGGAATATGAAAACTTTTCTTTCCGTAGATTCTTGATTAGTTTTGAAATGTAAAGTGGTGATGTCTTCCTTTAGTTGTATGTTGATATAATTATATATGCAGTCTTTATGTAAATTTTATGAATTGTTTTTCTTTTTTGGATCATGTTTTTCTCTTTAGTTCTATATTTGAATGTTGAGGTGGTGCAATGTTCACAAATATCAAGAAGTGATACGACCAGGACTCTACATGTAGAGTGATGGTTGTTGAAGTATAGAAAGTTTTATAATTACCATCTGTGTTTCGGTCAATAACAGAAGCGACTTGTGACACCGTCGACACTACCTTACAATCACCAGTGTTGTTATCAGAGTTTACAATGATATCGTTTTAATCGTATGTTTATTGAATTATGTTAATTCTTTCTGTAAATATTTTCAATTGTTGTTTTTCTTTCCACGTGGTGAGGATCTACGCTTTGTAGGTGGGGTAGTTTGGTTATCATCGGCTGCTTCATCGGGTACTTCTTTACGTTTGTCGACGCGACGTGGTAGTTTATTTTCTTTCTCTGTACTATCGATAGATCCATCATTGGATTTCTCCTCATCACCTTGTTTACCACCTTCATTCTTATCACTGGATTCGTCCTCATCATCATTAGATTTCTCCCCACCTCCTTGATTACCATCTTCGTCGGTAAATTCCTCCTCATCACTGGATCCCTGGTCATCACTGCTTGAGTCAGAAACGTCTTTATTGCCACTGTTGTCATCGGCCTCATCGGACTCATTGGACCTATCGGACCCTTTTTCAAACCGGGAGCTATATTTTTCCCTGATACCATCTTCTAGTAAAGTCTTGAGGTCGTTATTTTCAGAAATGACTTCTTGAAGAAGCCCTAATGCACATTGGCGGTTGTATATAGCGGTTTTCATCTTGACGTCATCGTCCTTCAAACCGTTTGGAACATCTATCCCCTTGTCTGAGAGCCCACAAAGAGCCAAGAATTTATCAAGGAAATTGCGATCGGAACGTAATGGCAAACATTCTAAGGAATAACCTTTTGGAAACAACAATGACAGAATTGTTTCATTGTGTTTGGTGCTGTCAGTAGAAAATGCTTCATTTAGATCATCGGTATCCCCTTCCCTACCAGCGACATGGTTTGTTGTAGAATGCGTTTCATTAGTGTTGGGGTTACCAGTGGCAGGTGATGCGGCATTTGTATCGTCAGAGTTCTGACCATTTGTAACATCTGAAGAAAGACCAATATCGATCAATGTATTGGCATCGACAACAGTAGTAGAACGATTTTCCTCATCTGAGGTTGTAGAGGCTCGTTTGGAACGTTTGTCTGAAGTAGAGCCGGGTTTCACCACTTTTTCGTTGTATCGCACCTCAAATTGCTCGTATGTTCTGACACCGCGTGTACAATCGTAATAGAATAGAGGTTCATTCTGATGTTCTGGGGTGAGTGCTAGTTTCTCACCATCATCATCGCCGTTAGTCCTCTCAGGTGAAATCCAGTTGATTAGGTAGGTATTCATGTTAAGCACGTTGAATTCTTTTTCTTCGGTGTTCAGATTCATGGCTGAGAGAAGTTCGATTAACCCCTTAGGAGAGAAGGGTAGTTTCTTGTAAACGACGTTATCAACTGTCGCATCGGCATCGGCTTGAAAAGTACGTGAAAAGTCATACAAATCCGCACCAGCGTTAGAATTCAATTTGTTAGGTCCAGGAAAGTTTCCGTTCGTTTGTACCTCTGATCGTGGGATATCGCGGTAGGTTAGGTTAATGAACCTTGGAACGAGTGAACCTCCACAGTATCTACCTCTGAGAAAAGACGATACCGGTGCTTTCGACAGTATTTTCGGTTCGTTACAAAGAGCAAGATGATAGGTCCAGAAGACACTCATGAAGTTGAAGAAAGAATGGGCGACAGATGCTTCTTTTCCTGGTTTCACCCAGAGTTCTTGTGACGTGAGTTTGTTCTTTTCTTTACCAGTGTTGTCAATTGCCATGCGGAAGAACATATTGATTGTATCGATTCCATCATCAAATTGGATCTTGTTCAATTCTTTCTCAAAAGCCTGACCAGTTTTATTTTTCAACCTATCATAGAACGGACGGCAAATGTTCATCCAGAGCTTTCCTAAAGTTTGAGTATCCAAACTCGAGTAGAGGTCAAATGCATTGAGCATGTCGTTCATAAAATCCATCGAGAATTGTCTCTTCATTTGCTCTTTACATTTGTTAGTAAATTTGCGGAATTCAACTGTTGGATCATCCTTGAAGGTTTTTAGAACATCAACAGAAGCTCTCCAACTCTTAGGACATAGAGCAAGAGCATGAGCAACAAGGGTAAGAACAGTTTCGAAATCAAGACACCCCTTGTCTATGAGGCTCCTGGTCGATTTCATGAAGTTGTTTTTGAGTCTAACTTGGGTGTAAGGATACTCGAAGAAACGTAACAACAGGAAATGTACACTATCGAGACCGTGAGTGAGGGCATTACCAGAGCTGTCTTTCTTCCCAGCTGTTTTTTTTTTACCCAAGTTTTTTACAGGGTTAGTAATTGTCGTGACTGTACGGGATCCAGCCCGAATGGCTTTGACAGTGGAATATTCGTACGTTCCAAAAGTCTTGTTCTGGGCAAAGTCTTCCAATGTGAGGTCTAGACCCTCACCCTCTGGAGGAGCTGGATGATATAAAACTTTTTGGTACTGCGTAAATCTTTCCATGAATTCTTTGTGGTGTGTAGTTGCTAGATCAGAATAGAGCGGTATCATTGTTTTGCTGTTGTTTTTGGTAAACTTGCTGTAATTCATTGATGTTAAGTCTGACAATTTCTTCCCTTTGCGTTCATTCCATACGTTATCGAGAGGAAAATTGTGGACTTGTTCCAACTCATCGTTAATTTGTCTCACTATGTCGATAATGGTAGTACCGATGTGCTTGTGTTGTTTCTGTGACTGATGGAAGGATAACTGTTTCATTTCCTCAATGATTACATCAGTAGTAGCTGTGTAAGGAAAAGGTGGTAAAGTGAGAATCAATATATTGACAAGAATACCAACATATGAACGAAACTCATGACAAGCCCGGGGCTCTACATGTAGACTCGTGGGTTTTTTGTGTATGACTGTATAACTCTAAAGAGTATGGAGTCACGACAAAAAAAAACACCCATTACTCTACATGTAGAGCCGTGAACATAAAACACCCAGGATTCACGACCCAAAAATTCCCATCACTCTGCATGTAGAGTTATGAACGTAAGACTATCATATGAAAATAAAATACTCACCTTCGTTTGAAGAGACAAAAACGAAACTAGGAGAAAATACGGCTTTTCTCTGGCAGTTTGATATGAAACTGGGATCCGATAAATGTAACTCATGCAACACGGAAATACGATGTAAGCCATCAACAGGTGCTATGAAATAGCCCTTTTCTGTCACGTATCTTCTCATGTCATCTAGGGTTGAGTCGGGTTTTCTCGAAAGTTCTTGAAGGGATGTGATGAGCTGTATAATCTGAGGCTTTTCATCCTCTGATACAGGGAAAGCGTGTACATTGGATGGACCTCGTTTCCCGTCGGTAAAATATAACTTACAACCTAAGGATAGGTGGTTTGAACTCTGCGTTACCTTGAAGAAGGAAAGGATGTAATCCTTACTTGGACCTGATTCGGATACACCGTTGGTAGGGTTGAAGAATTTGGCGTAGCTGTTTTTGATGTCGATAACATTTCGGTTGAGGTGACCCTGAAACCAATGGTGGTTTATGCTCGGGATCAGAATTTGTTTCTTGTCGTCGAGGTACAAAAGAGAAAGAAGCTCCGAAAGACTTAAGGTTGTTATGTCCCCTAAGGGTTCGAACGACGATAACGACGGTAGAATAGGTGGTTCCTCATTCATTGTATAAGGGGGTTAGTAGGGAGGATTATTCTTAAATGAGAAGTGTGTTGATGTGTGTTGATGTGTGTGGATGTGTGTTGAGTGATAAGTTTTGTGTGGAGTTCTGATTCAAAAACGGTAGGCACAGATTGATTGTAAAATTCAAACTGTGAACCGTGAATAGAATCTATTTTCCGTTGTAAATTTTTGAGTAGCTAAATTTACGTAAAATGTATCAAATCATGTTTTGGTTTGGCGCCAATTATAATAGCCCCGATCTATCGTCTAAGTAAAAAAAATCTTGTATTCGAGATGTACTTGTTAAGATGAGTTAGTTGTGAACAATTTATATGGGAAATCTGTTGTTGAAAACTTTAATGAGAAACGGACAGTTGAAACATAGCAAACGGTGTGTTGTGTAAGTAGTGGACCATTGTCAAACAATGATCCGAATTCTCGAAAATCGTTACACATTGACATATAGAATCGCTGAATATAAACGGCGATAACGATCACCAAGATCTGTATCGACATTCTCAAAATCGTTCTCATAATTGTTCAATTTTTGACGATGAATGATCAGATATCAAACCGACGCAGTTTGTTTGCCCAGGCCATCTCGCATTATGTGAATACATCCAAGGTAAGAATGACAATATGTTATAAGAATGTATACGAAGTTTGAGAGCAACAGGATAGATGCAACGATCTGGTTGTATTTGTATTTGTTTTGTGGGGGTTGGAGTGTCTTGGTTAAATGTTGATACAATTCCTAGTGTTGGTTGGTATGTTGGAACTGACTATGGGTGCTTGGTTCAGGACTCTGTTGTTTGAGAAGATGAGAAATCGCGTCGCCTTGGGCTTATGTATAAATTGTGACATCATGTGATGACATCGATATTACAAATAGTGATGTCATGATGTTATTGGAATGTTCAGGACTCTACATGTAGAGTTTAGAGTATATTCTGTTACATGGTGTCACCCGGGGCTTATGTATAAACTTTGTCATGAGGTGACGTCATGTTCCTACATACGATGATGTCACCAATCGGGTGAATGATGTCATTGGAAAACTCAGGGCTCTACGTGTAGAGTTCTGGGTATATTCAAAATATTTCCCGGGACTCTACAGTGTAGAGTCCTGGGTACAATAATCATTTGATGTTCATGACTCTACATGTAGACTCCTGGGTGTTTTTCATTTGGCAATTGAGGAACATTTTCCATAAAAGTTTCTTTCCTTGTTTCTTTTTATGTAATGTTGTATGTTCAATTTCCTTTCAGGATATTTATGTTGACGTCCTTGTTGGTTCTAAAAAGAAAATTAAAGGTGTAAATTTTGGGAATCGCAGTGAAGTGGTGGATATGTTGCGTGAAGTTGGTGTGACATTTGATGATGGTAAAGATGAAGAGTTGTCACAGAAAGCACTCGTCGACATTCTTTTTGAGAAGGGGTGTCTTTCAAAGGAGGAAAAATTCAAACAGCTTAGCAACATGAGCTCGTCGAAGGGTTGGAAAGCGAGGTGTAGACGAGTTCAAAATCAATGTTACATTCCTTCCATTCGTGTATCCGAGTTGATTGAAGAGGTCTTAATGTTTGAGATTAGACAAAATGATGGACATGAAGGTTTCTATGCTGTACCCCAACATGGGTTTGCAAAACCATCAGAGAATATGTACGGAAACCAAACTGAAATGGATAGGTTGGTGCAAGGATTTGTTCCTCAACGGAACTCGATTCAGGTTGTAATGGACAAGCTTAACCTTGGTATCCCGAAGGAAACGGTGAAAATGATTGCAAACGCGTTTGAATATGGAGCGTACCATATGATCCTCCCAGATGATATTGATCATATTCTTGAGTCTGTTGGTGGTAGGAGGGGCAAGTACGCGTTAATGTTGAAAGATCTCTTGACCATATTGAAGAATGATACGTTGAAATTTGCAAAGGTACAGGAGTATGCAGCAAATGGGCCGCATGGTAAATTCCATTATTATGACTGTGACGCGATGGTAGATACCTCGTTGAATAGGGTTGACATCGAAGAGAGGGGAGTAGTTGAACCAGTTAGAAACAATAGCAATGAAATTCCTCCTTCTTCCCCAAAACAAACTACATCATTGTTGTTGGGGAGGAATCTTCCACCTGTAACACCGGAAGAAAAGCACAGTAAACGTGGCATTGGAAGTGGTGCTTATAGTCAATTTCAGAGTCCCGGTAAAAAAGGTACGTTTTATCCATATCGTGGCTTCGATTGATTATTATGTTTGTTTCTTACATCATTTTTCTTGTTTGGTATAGGTAAGCTATCGTTCATTGATGAGCTGTTGGATACAAATGAGAGAGAAGTCAAGATGAAAACCAAGAAAGCAATTTACAAAGCGAGTAGGGCTATTCAAGGAATTGAACTTATTTTTTCCAAGGTTGTATACGGTCAAGATGATAAATGTGAGGTTGCATTGGCTTTGGATGTCTTCAACATCAATAACAAGACAAAGGTTCGGGGTCCCTTTTGGTTGGTTAAACCTGGTCATCTTGGAAAAACTTTTGAACAGATGTCTCAAAAAAGGAACAGACCCGAAGGAGAATATGTTGATGCTGTCCTAGAATCGTTGACTGAGCCGTTTGACAGACGCAAAGTCCCAGGAGGTCCTGATAATGAACCGTGGTACACTGACAAGCAAGAACGATACAATTATCGCGTCCTTGTTGGTACTATGACACTTCATGGAATACGCAAAAATGACAGGGCTTCATTCCTTGCAGAGACTGAAAAAATCAAAAATGCAGTTGAAAAAATCATCACTTATGAAACATTCCTTGATGATTTTACACTTGCGGCCTTCCTTGAGACATCGGTGAAAGGAGAAGACATCATGGATGTGAAGAACAGGATTATTGACGAGTATGACAGGGATGTGCATATGATGTACAAGGAAGAGGGGTCTACATTCTTCCAGCTTATCTACAAGAAGCATAAACGAGAAATTCAGAATTTCACCAAATGGGATGTTATCGTCCAGCATGATGTTGCTTTAGATGAAATTTTTCTTGATGAAGATGCTGTGGATATTGGACAGAGGTTGTATGGACTTTACTGTGAGAAATATAAAAATGTTCTCATGAAACACCCAGATAGTAAAGAGAGAGGAAGGAATTGGATCCCAAGGAGTCAGAGGGTGAGGAATTAAACATTAGCCACCAGTTGCCAGTACAATGTCCACACTTGGCTGTATACAACCTGATCTGATATAGAACATTCAATCTTGGGCCAAGACGTACCGAAAATGAAAAAGAATACTAAATTGAAAAAAGACAAAAACCGAAGACAGAACTTGCATGACTTGAAATAAATCCAATGAAATTGAGACAGTGATAAACTAACAGTTTTTTTATATTTATTAATACTCTTTTGTAGGTAACCGTAAACGTAAACGTAAAGGAAAAGAATATGATGAAACACGATCAATAACAATGGAAATCAGAAAAATACATTCAGTCCATAAACAGAAGCAAAGGGAAAGACAGCAAGAGCTTAGTAACATAAATGACAAAGGTATGGAATGAATGGAATTGAGGAATCTGTAATATGAAAAAGTATTCCTCATTGTATTGTCCTTCTTGTATATACCACAAATTTTTAGTAAAGTCCCATGGTGTGATATTCAAAGAAAGAAACAGAAGTGCTCGTGAAAATGAGATTTGTGCGGTGAATACGCTATACATTAAAATGGTGCAATATGGTATGCCAAATCATTTTGGTGACAAGGAACGTGATCCATTCCTTGCTTTGAATATAGGAGATTTTAGGGAACGGAAAAAGACAATGAAGCAGTGTTTCACCTCCTTGTCACGTCGGGAGAAGACCCCAATCCTTGAAGTAAGTGGGTACATCAAACACCTGTTTCAAACATCAAGTCAAGTGAAACAGCGCAGAATCTTGTCTATGTTACAATTTGATTGCAAAAATGCTCAAATTGGATGGTTTTGTTGTGATGTCTGCATGGGACGATTCCTTGGAGAGAAACATCAAAATGGAAAAATTTGTAAGAAGTGTCTTCAAAGTAAGGATGCAAAAGATCAAAGACACTATCATCTCCTGAAAAATAACTACCTTCCTGTTTGGAAAGATGATAATGATGAGATACGGTATGATATTCCATCACAACTAAAGGGGTTGACGTTGGGAGAGAAGTTGATCATACAGAAATATAGTGCTATACTACCACTGGTTCATATTTATAAGGGGAGGCTTGGTAATCGTGGGAACAGTGTTAGTTTCAACAAAGACCTGGATAATACATGTGAGGTATTGCCGAGGTTGAGAGCAGATATCATCATAGTTGTCAAACAATACATTGACGGGAAAACATCAATCCTCAAGAGTCAGCAATTCAAAATTCGTCGGCAGAAAGTCATCAATGCTTTGAAATGGTTAAAGAAGCATCATGTTGGATATAAAGATGTTACAATCAAGGAGAGTAACCTTGATTGGGTAGGTGAAACGGGGGTTGGTCATCTGAATAGAAATCAAGTGAGATGTTACGAGTCCCAAACATTTCATGAAGAAGGTAATCGTAAAGAATTGGACACGGTAGCAAAATCGCAGACAGAGGTAGAAGTGGAACAAAATGAAGATGACGAAGACCTCATTTGTCACAATGGACTGAGTATGGAAAGATCTAATGACACCCGAAATGGTAATGATAGAGACCTTCTCAGTGATCTTCAACGAGCTACTCGAGAAAAGGTTGGTATGGACATTGACACTATGGAATTTCCTCATATCTCTGAGGTACCAATAAATGAGTTTGAAGAAACTCATCTGTTTGCTAATTCTTATCCCTGGTTGTTTCCTGGAGGCCTAGGTGACAAGTCTCAGTCCTTGTGTGGAAAGAGTAGTGAAACTGATATCAAACAGTGGATTCAAACACTAATGCGGTGGCATGATGGACGTTTCATGAGAGATGATATGTTTTCTTTCCATCTACATAACTTCCGTCAACGTCAGATGAACAATACCAGCGGGTTAGTCTTTGTCAAAAATTTCATCAATGACAGTAGCATTACAGTGGACCAAATTAAGGACCAGATAGAATCTGGTGATAAAAGCTTCTTATCAAAGCTGCAATATTTTGCTGGGCAAAGAATTAGAGGAAGTGATCCATTCTGGCGAAAAGTGAAGCATGAAGTTGATGAATGGATAACATACCATCTTGACAATGGTCATGGACCACCAACATTGTTTCTGACATTCTCTTGTGCTGAATATTGGTGGGAAGACTTGGAAAACGTACTGTTTGAAAGATGTCAGGGGACCGAGGATGAAGAAATTGCAAAAGAAATGGTGGATGAACATAAGAGTGAAAACAGAAAAATGACTGTAAAGTCTATCCTTGTTGAAAGGTATTCTGCTGTTGTTCAAGAGTTCTTTCAAGTGAAAATGGATAACTGGCTCAAAACAGTTGGAAAAGATGAATTTGGGATCAACCATCATTGGATGAGGTTTGAATTTGCTAAAGGGAGAGGGACGATTCATGCGCATCTACTTGCAATTACCAAAGATTCACATATTGTCAAACAATTCTATGACGCAAAATCAAGACTGGATAAGACAAGTGTTATTGCCAATTACGCTAGGAATGTATTGGAAATGTCAGCTGAAAAGCCTCAATCAAATGACCTAACAGCCACGACACAAACGAAAAACCCACTTTCAACACCATATCACAAGATCATGAATGACGACGAAGATAAAGCTAGACTGGTTGAAGCTGTGCATATGCATGAATGTGGGAAGTTTTGTATGCGATATCCAAGATTAGGGTGAGAATCAGGAACTGAAAATCATGTGTTCACGTACGTCCCATTCCTTAACAAAAATATCTAACAAATTTCTCCAATGTTTACAGTAAAATTGGCCCGGACATAAGACGGATTTGCAGATGCGGTGCAGGGACTGAAAAGACACCCGGTAAAGCAGACACCCCTGGTTTTGAACTAAACGAGTCAGATATAATTGAAGAGGAAACGTTCAAAGGGGTTAAGATACTACGTTTGAAAAGAAACGAAAGAAGAATGAAACAAACATCATTCATGCAGTTGCAGTCGTGGAGAGCTAACTGTGATGTTGCAGTACTCATATACAGCAGCGACCCAGCCCATATTGACCACAATGATATTGCCAATGTGTCGGGGTATGTTGTTTCTTACTGTACTAAAGGAAACCTCTCTTATTCAACAGAGAAGGAGGCGTTATCCACGATTGTCATGGCTGCAGATGATACATTTGCTGAAGGTCAAGAAATGAGTACCATTACATTAGCCAGGAAAATATTGAACTCATTCCATTCAAAAAGGGTTATTTCCAAGGCTGAGGTATCATGTGATTTACTTGATTTAGACTTGTACCGCTGCACCGAATCGTTCACCAAAGTCCCTTTATCAAACTACACAAAAATTGTTGCTGGAAAAGTACGCAATGAAGACCAGAAAAAAGGACAACTCAACAAGTATGCTCTTCGAAACATGGTCACGTATGGAACCTATAGCTTTGAACAATACTTTTATGAATGTCTCTCTAAAAACGAACGTCAAAATGAATTGGGTAAAGATTCAATTTTAACCTGTTACGGACTTAATGGAGCCCCTTGTTTCCCACCATCAATTGGATATGCCAAAAAAACTTTAATCCTTCATAAGCCGTGGTCGGTTCAATCCAGACTCAACTTTGAGAAAAAAGGTCATCAACGACAAAAAATTCTAGATGAATTTGAAGAATTCATGCAATCTAGTAATTGTCCATCAAAAGTCAAGTTGATACATCATATAGCCCACGAGAATTACAAAAGGCGGAACATCAAAAGGCAAGCTCATTGTCAGTACGACCCATTTGTGAATGGAGATGGAATTGATGAAGCTACAGAGGACCTTATCAATGCATGTCGGTTGTACAAAAACTACGAATTAACTGCAAAAATGGACAAAGGCCTTCATTATGATTGGCATAAGACACGATTTGAAAAGATTGACCCAACCTTTCTTGATGGAGTCGACTGGTTAACAAACACAAGAGATGTATATAGAGCTCAACATGGAACAGCAAAGTTCATCCCCCAAAAAAATGGAACACCGTATAAAATTGAGCACATCAGAGGAGATATACAACAATCACGACTTGTGTATGCTGTAATCGATAAAGTGAAAGAATGGGTTGAATTCCCACAAAAGCATTCGGAAAATCATGAGGTAAGAATGTGATATGCTCACGACTCTACGTGTAGAGTCGTGCTCATTGTCATCGGTGTCCGTTACTCTACATGTAGAGTCGTGAACGTTTAAAATTCTGATTCTTAACATAAACTACTCTAACCCGTCTAACGATTGTGTCTATACCACTGAATAGCTTCGGTTTGAGCCCTTGTTCGTAACTGTACAAGGAGCTGGAGGCACAGGGAAGAGTACCGTCATTCACGTTATTGTATCAACGTTAGAGAGAATGTTTCCCCAAAACAAAGTTACGATTACGTGTGCTCCAACTGGATCGGCATCGTATAACATTAATGGAACAACAGCGCATTCCCAATTTGGTGTTAATTGTACTGCACCAGAGAAAGATGTCACACAAAAAAAACTTGATGTTATGATTGGTACGATGAAATACACTATTGCTATCATAATGGATGAAAGGTCTATGATATCAGCATCATTGCTTGGGGCGTGTGAGAAACATGCTCGAGAGGGGTTACACAATGGAATGGACAAGAAGAAACCTTGGGGGGGGGCACCCATTGTAATTTTCTTTGGGGATGATTACCAGTGTGGTAGTGTTAATAAATACAACAAGGGGCGTGGAGCTACATTTATTTTTGATGAAAACTTGGAAATGAATGATTTGAGGAATCCATCCATGAAATCGGAGGCGGCGATTAATGAAAGAAATGGATTTGAACTCTTCTTGAAATTGTCAGCCAATGTCATTGAATTCAAGAACATGCACAGAGTTAATCCAGGTCAACAACACCTCTCACAGATATTGGACAATATGAGGTACAAAGGAGGGATAACAACACAACAAGCCCAGATGTTAGTGGATAGAAACATTGATTTCAGTGGCAAGATAGATGCAGTTCATAAGGAAAAGTTAAGAGAAACAGCTACATGGATATTCCCCACTTGCAGACAGGTAACTGAAAAGAACTTCCAAATGATGCAAAAAATTGTATCGATGGAAAACCCAATATGCAACATTTTTGCAAAATGCTTGCCAACTGAAACGAATACAATCAACAAATTTGTGAAAAGTCACTTCCTGCCTGAGACGTTAAAACTTGCTTCCGTACATTCATCCTTATGTAGAGGATCACGAAATGCACTTGATAGAAATTTATGGGCTGAAAAGGGATTGTATAATGGGGCGCCAATTGAGATTCTTGAGCCAAGATTCAATAAAGGTGAAAACCCTAATAGAGGTGATGAACCTGTTTACATATTGGCATACTGCCCTACATACAGTGGACCAGCATGGCAGCAAACATGCCCGAAAATTGTTCCATTGCCAATTGTTAAGACATTGTGTTCAAGACAATGTTGCCAAATCAGACAAGCACCAATACAATTGGCATATGCAAGGACAGGGTTGAAATTCCAAGGTCAACAAGTTGGACCTGCACATACAATAAAAGCAATTATTGCTGACCCGGGTGATATAAAACATGAAGCCAGGTGTCCTGGATACACGTACATGATCTGTAGCAGAGTATCTACATTAGGAAATAACCCACAGGAATCGGCTTTATTCTTCACTGGAATAAATACAACAGAGGAAAGATTCACGAACCTAACCAACAAACGGTCTGGAAACAATGAAAAGTACCTGACTGTACAGAGAAGAGACAATTGGAATAGGTATATTCAACAGCAAATACAACAGACAAACATTCACTTCAGTGAGGATCAAATGAGACAACTGGAACAATGGGTAAATCATACAACATTCGACACTGACAATCTTTCCAGAATCATTCGGTACCATGCAAACAATCATAACATAGACAATTAAACCCTAGCTTGAATAAGCCCTTTATTTAATTATACTGAGGACAGTTGTCAGATACGTCACACCCTAGCTTGAATAAGCCCTTTATTTAATTATACTGATGACAATGAACAGACCCACCTTGAACAATGTCAGCACAGCCCATGCTTGAATAGCCCTTTGTGTCACACAAACAAACCGTTGCTCGCGCCCAGTCACTCATGTCCCTCATACAGACACGTGACGCAATGCATTGTTTTATCTACAACAACTCATTTCAAAGATTATTTGCGACCAAATCTCAAGTTGATAAAAAAAGAGTAGTAAACGTTCCTTCAGTTCACGTTTTTGGAAATGAACTGCAACCTTCAACAAAATGGTAAGTTGCATTAAAATTCCATTCCCATTAT